>JAEEGL015410094.1_pt1 | contig 129666 bp, 104 predicted proteins | sample 9134231 | NCBI WGS metagenome assembly JAEEGL01 (sample SAMN16246548, study PRJNA631951) | gut metagenome | biome: gut microbiome; feature: rumen; material: fiber-attached | host: Bos | place: Iran: Karaj | collected 2018-10 | reverse complement strand
TTGAGGATATCGGTCACTTCCTGTGCTTTCAGATGAAGTTTCCCTGACAGGTAATAGATACAGGCTTCCTGTATTCCGTACGGGGGATTGAAGTCCTTCATTTCGTCAGGCATCGGAGCGATGATATTGAAATCAACACTCTGTGTCTTGTCATTCCATACGAGGTGTTTATCTGACGGATGGATTGTGAGATAGTTGTACACCCAATTAGGCATGTTTAGTCCTCCTTTAGACTGTTTTTGTTTAACTTGCACTGCTGCGGATGCTCCGCTTTGTGCAAGTTGCGGTACATGTAGGAAAACACCGGTGACGCACCTGAAGTTTTTGTTTCAGATCACGTTTTTGGTCACTAACGGGCGGTTTTTCTAAAGGCCGATTTTATCAATTTTTCTTATGTTTTGGCTGTTTTTATCGTTTTTCGATATAAGTTGTGACATTTGTGACATTTTTGATTAAAAAATATGTCACATGGTTTAAAGCCAATAAATACAAGGGTTTGAGGGTTGTTTTGTTCAAAAATCGTAAAAATTTCATGTCACGCCTCAAACTCAATAAATTCGGGCATTATAGCTATTTGTGACATTTGTGACATAAATTTTAGTATTAAAGTATAGAGAAAAAATTATATTACAGAAAATATACCATATTTTTCTCATCATTTATTTTTCCCTGGTGTGTTATGGCCCCTATATTATAATACTCGTGCACGCACACACGCCTATGTGTAAGTTAGTCGAAAAAATATGTCACCTTTGTCACAAGTGATGTTTACTGTTGATGATCAACGAGATTTGTGTGACATTAGGGTATTTTTTCGTGTCACAAACTTTGTCACATGTGTCACATTTTATGTCACAGGGTGATTTTTTTTCACGAGATCCTGTGTTTTCTCTCAGAGCGTCTGACGTATGCGTCATAAGATCTGTGTGGGTATCTCTTATTAAATTCTTCTCTGGTGAGCCAAAGGTTCTGATATTTCATTGGAGCACAAGGAAATAAAGCCCGGCGCTCTTTCTTTCTGCTTCCTATTGAGCAGACAATAGCAAAGACAAGTAAGAAAGCAATAACGGGCCAAGCCTGATAAAGACCGTATAAAAGTAGTGAGATCATTCGGGCTACTCTCCTTTATTAAATTTTTCATTCAAGTCGGTGTCCTGACTTCACCCTCCCCCAACCGAGGTAAATTCAGAGGGCGGCACACCACGCATACCACTAAATAACGGGATGCACAAAAGTGGTGTGACGGGTCCTCTGAAAAGAGGACACGACTGGCTACGGTTTCATTTGTTTTAGGCAAAAGTTTGATTCTTATTGTTTACTCATTGAAATCCATTTGATAAATCAGATGTTTTTTGGAGAAAACAGTTGCATTTTGGAAAATCATCGCTTAAAATGGCATCAGAAAGATTTTTTTGAAAGGAATATTTCCGAAATGAACAAACTGATAGAGAAAATCCTCGAGAACAGGGGTATTACTTTACCTGAATTCTATGCGTTAAACAACCCTGAGTATCCGTTACTTCGTGACATCGATAAGTTGGTTGTTAACCTGAAGGAAGTTTCAGACCGTAAAGAGGCGATTACCGTCCTGCCCGACTTTGATATGGACGGTATCTGTTCCGGTGTCTTGGGTTATGTCGGCCTTGCCGAACTTGGATTCAAGGTCAACCTTTATATCCCTGATCCCAACGACGGATACGGATTTGATCCCTCGATCGCAGAAGACCTTCTCCAGATGTACCCTGAAACAAAGGCAGTTATCACGTGTGATACAGGTATTACTTGCCTTGAGGGTATATCTTACCTGAAGTCGAAAGGTATTAAGGTGTTTGTCACAGATCACCATATCGAAGGAGAAAGATCTGAAGCTGACGTCATAGTCGATCCGATGCGTACAGATGAGACCTACCCTCACCCTGCAATCTGTGGGGCCTTTGTCTTTTATCAGGTCCTGCAGCGCTATGCGGATGTTTTCCATAATGGTTATGTGCAGAGCCAGATTTCAAGACTTCGTGCTTTCGCCGGTATGGGAACCGTATCGGACGTTATGCCTATGCTTTACGAAAACCGTAAGATAGTAAGGGACGCAGTTGATATAGCCCGTGTCTTTTATAATAACGGCGACAGGACTATGGTGGATAATCTCGACGGATGCAGTGTTTACAAAGCCGCATTCAGAGGAATCCACCTTCTGTATAACCTGTACGCAAGCAAGGGTAATATCAAGTCCGAAGAAGACATCAATGAGATATTCTTCGGTTACTATATAGCTCCGCTCTTCAACTCAGTGAAGCGTATGAGCGGCAACATGGATATAGCTTTTATGGCGTTCCTTGGTGAGGAAGACGAACAGAAAAGGTGCATTGAGGAGCTCTATAATGTCAACACAAAGCGTAAGACGTTTGTTGCCAAAGAGTTTGATAAGATGATGACGAGCCAGCAGCCTTTTGCACCTTATATCTATCTGACGGATTCATCAGCAGGTATTCTCGGTTTGATGGCTATGAAAGTCACTGCTATTACAGGCCACCCTGTTCTTGTTCTTAATGATAACGGTGTTGACGGCGATGCGGACCATCCCCGTTATGCCGGTTCAGGCAGATCACCCGAGTGGTATGTCTGTATGGACAGGTTCCATGGCATGGCAAGGGTCGCAGGTCACGTAGGTGCTTTCGGATGTTCTGTTAGCACCTTTGAGGATCTTGCCAAGCTGTTTGCGTTCATGAAGGCTGACGTTCCGGCTGTTGAAGACACGGTCGAGACTGTTGAAGTCAAGCCTGATTTTGTTATCGCAACGGATGCATCAGGTGATGTCATGGTAGATATCGTTCTTTTCGAAGAATTCCTGGACGAGCTCGATGAGTTCCGTCCTTTCGGAAGAGATTGGCCCGAGCCTTGGGGTCTTTTCAAGTTTGCCGATAAAGACGTCGTAACATGGAAAGTATTCGGTAAGGCTTCCAACCATCTGAAGATAATCCTTCAGTCAGGTTTTGAGCTGATCCTTTGGAATCAGGCAGATAAAGTCAATAACCGTAAGCCCGGTGCCGTTTACGGAGTAACAGGAATGCTCGAGCATAACACATATGATGAGGGCTGGCCTGTTCACTTCAAGGGCGATCTGGTGGTTTGATATGTCAAAAGTTTCCTCCTTCAAAGAGAGATTCGGAACATGCTTATTTTGTTTCGGGTCTCTTTTTGTGTATATCGGACTGATATCCGGACTGTCTCAAATGTTGTCTTCCTTCTATGCCATCCTTGTGGCTGACGCAGTAGCTGTAACGGCAAGTCTATTGCTCACAAGGAAGAAGACAATACCGTTTACTCCGCGTATAACCAATGTAGGTAAAGCGGTGGGACTTTCCTTGGCAGGGCTCGTGGTTTTGATGATCACGATCATCCCTTCGATGGTTTTCCTCATATGGTTCACTCATTATGATTTTGCAGGGGCTTCCCAGCCCACTTTGTTAACCAAGGTGTTCTTCACATGCATATTGGCACCTGTGACAGAGGAACTGCTCTTTCGTAAACTCCTGTATGGACGCTCGAGGGTTTACATTTCGGCAAGATGGACAATGTTCATCGTATCGATTTGCTTCGGCATATTACATTGTGATCCCGTACGGGTGATACCGATGATATTGTTTTCCATCGTGCTTTGCTTCGTATATGAGATGACCGGTCATGCCAGATATACGATCATGATGCACATGCTCTACAATGTGTTTGCAACATTTTTTGTTCCAAAATTTATGCTCAGCGTGACCTGGATAAATTATCTGGTATTTTTTGCAGGGATAATTTTGGCAGTAATTTTGGAGACGATCGTTTCCGGACAGACGGGCGAGTGAACGTGAGCCAGTGACAATTTAATACCTTAAATCGGCACATAAAAAGCGGTTTTATTTGTATTGCAAGTAAGCCGCTTTTTTCGGCTGTTTGGAAGATGATTTTGCGACGCATTTTTGCGTAATTTCGCAGTATCATTTTGTATTGCAAATCACTGTTTTTTGCATACGTGCATCGGAGACTTTTTGACCCAAGTAATGTGGGTCAAAATCAGTTTATTTTTGGGGAAGGGAGCTCCGCGAACCTGAACCCAAAAATGGGCACCCCGGAGCTTGCGGAGGGGCGGCACGCGACACCACGGCGATCAGCCGTTTGGTGTCAGCGGGTCGTAAGGGCCCCGAAGCGTCAGCGAGGGGTGAAACCTGAGGCCGTCAGGCCGAGGGTTTCAGGAGTGTCGGCTTTGCCGACCGCACCGTTAGGTGCGTCACTCCCCCTTATGCCCTTTTTATGCGAAGCACTAAAAGCCGATTGTTGTACACTCGGGACTCCTATTTTGTATTCATATATGGGTGTTTTATAGTGGTAACCGACCGGTGTTTTTTCGTGGTGACAACGAGGTAACCTGGTAACTACCGCTCGTGGAAACCCTTGGAAAATCAACATCGGGTGGTAACCGTTTCGGAACAAGCCGTGACGCACCATTTCGTGTTGGTTACCACCGGGTATTTTGCCGAAATAACGTGTCAGTTTTTGTAGCCGAAATCGCCGATAGGCGTGAGTAATTTTATGTGCCGAAATGGCGAAATTGATGTTTGGTTCCCGGGGGCAAAATGCGCGGATCAGACCTCCGGTTTATCTCCCCTTTTGGGGCAAAAGTTTTGCGTCGCAAATGCGGCAAACCGGGGCGCGGTTTTATGTGCCGGAACGGGCGTATTAAGTGACGGCGCTAAACCGTGAAACGGGGCCTGAAAACCGACGGTAAAAATCCGCAAAAATGAGGTTCGGTTCGGAGGGTCAAAATGGATGCTTCCACTGATGGTTTCAATGGCCGGAACGGCCCTCAAAAATGTGGGTCAAAACAGCCTGAAAAAGAGGGTGCTCACATGGTCGAAAATGACACCCGGAAGGGAACGGTTTTGAACCCGTTTTTGTATCAAATAAATAGCCCATTCGTGGGCTTTAAATGGGCGATTTAAGCATAATTAACCCATTTGTGGTCTCGAAATGGGCGAATTATTGGTTTCTGAAAAGAAAAATAGCCCATTTGTGGTCTCCAAACGGGCGATTTAATTCATAATTAGCCCACTGGTGGGCGACTTTTAAGATAATTAACCCATTTGTGGGCTCAAAATGGGCGAATTTTCATGAGTTCTCCAATAAATGGACTTTTTTTGGTCTCCAAATGGGCGATTTATTCAAAAATAATTAGCCCACTGGCGGGCTCTTTTTCAGGAGCACATAGCCAATACCATACTTGGTCCGGGACGGGGTGCTTCCTGGACCAACCCGAGAACCCCGACCTGTAGCCAAAGCTTTTCTCTCCAAACTTTAGAGTTCGACAGTCTGGTCTCTCATGGGTTTCCTCGCAGTCAGACCGTCGTCGATTCTTTGAACCTGCAGAGGGAACCTCTGACGGGAGTGTGACCGGACGGCTTATACAAGACAAAGGTCTTCCCTGCGTGTAGCAAAATTGCGGAGCCTTTTTTCAGGTGGGACCAAAACCTGCTGGATTTTGGGACCACGGCGACAAAACAATTGTGATTTTTGTGTTTGAACTATTAGTAAAAGAAAGGTGAGCAGCGGGACCTGTGCCCGCTTGCAATTCCTTGGTACAAACCCGTGTTGGGATTCCCGTGGTCTACTTCGGATAAGACATCCATAAAAAGAATGTCAGAATCCAACCCTCAGGTTTTAAAAGACCAGTGACTGACGGACGGGGACGTGGGTTGCGACCGACCGCTTGGTCGGGAACGGCCCTAAGCACCCCGGGCGGTTGATTCTTGTCTCAGATGGCGGCTCATCAGCCGCAGTGGCTAAAAGCCAAGTGTGCCCTCTATTTTTTGTCTCTTGGTGAGTCACGGGCCCCGTGCCCGTGGACAAGCCATAGTTGTAACTAAGGGTGTCGCTCTGGTTTTACCACTAAGGTCCGGGCGCAGAAAAAAAATATCGTCAGCAGCCTCACGATATTGTTTTTCGAGCCAAGCCTTCCACAAGCCGCGGCGGATGCATGATTTTATCAAACTGAAAAAGTGCAGACGGCGAAGCTCTAAAAACATTCAAGGTTGTGTAACCTTATCCTCACCAGGGACGGACGACGGAAAGACACTTACGATCAGTCATGAAAAAAATAAGGAGTCAGGACCGCAGGGAGATATTGGCAGGCCAAGTGGCGGTCCCTGTGACCGGCGCTTTGGTCCACGAGAGGTTTTTTTGCGTGTAGCAATAAGATCCGGTTCAACAAGTTGATCACATACCTGTAAAAATCAGACCATTATCATAAGAACATGGTATCAAAGAATTGTGTCCGCGCATGGAAGCCCATTTTTTATGAGCGAAGGGGCCTGTCCCCAAGCTGATTTCACAGGAGGACTCTTGCGTGTAGCAATAAGATCGGGTTCGACAAGACTGTGCCAACCTGAAGGAGAACCTTGCATCAGATGTTTTTTCTGGTATTTTGCCTCTCCATTCAGGAGCGAAGGGGCTTGTCCCCAAGCTGGTCCTCCCGGAGCCGGATTTTGTGTATAACATCAGATCCGGTCAAAGTGTCGGAAAAAGGAGACACTTTGCTGTATCAGGATCGGTGTCACTTTCGTAAAAGCCTATTAGCGTCCCGGGTTTTGAGCGAAGGGGCCTGCCCCCGAGCCCGGACTTTGACCTGAAAGCCGGTTTGGCTTTGCCACTGAGATTAATGCGAAGCCTCATGGTAATGAAGCGGACTTTCGGAGGCCGCGGTATATGATACTCGGGCTGTTCATTCTTCGCTATTTTGATTTCTGTGGGGCGGCATGGGGCCCGTCCCCTATGCCTGATCCGTCAGAAGCCGACCTTCTGTATAAGATCCGTGTCAACAAACTGATCCAGTGGCTGTCTTTCGTTCAACCGGTTCGTTTGGAGACCCTGATGCAATGGGTCGAAACCGAAGAATAGAGGGGATAAACATACTCGTTATGCTGGCGGTGGGTGTGCCGTGTTTTTATGGGCTCGGTCCCCCGAGACCTATGATAAAAACGAGGAACACCCTGGCCGGAACTTATATACATGTGTTCAGCCTCGTGCTGAACATCAAAAAAAACAAAGACCGGTTATCCGTTTTCGGATCATGGTTGCCGGCGGCAGGCCGTCGGCCTCACGTTTGCTCTCCCGCAGCAAATGAGATCCACGAGGGAATGGATCCATCCCGCCTCGCCATGGATCAAGGTTGCTGGAATAAATAATGGAACCTAAAGTTTGCTCCGAGGTCGCGAACCGCAAGGTTTTCACAGCGCAGTGAAAATCTGAGGATTCGAGACGCGGAGACTTATTTTCTCGGGTCGGCCCTTGTGGTAGATCCTTACAAACTGTTCACCTCAAGATAGGTGGCAAATAGGTGGCAAAATCTTCTGTTTTGGACTAAAACACCACCTATGCTTCGGGCATCCCAAAGAGCGGGCACTAAGAGTCGTTAGACGGTTTTGTTCATCAGGTAGGTAACCGTCTGCCCGCGAAGCCCGCAAGACGAGTCGGATCGTCCGGGCGGATGGCCCGCAAAAGGTTTGTCTCCGAAGGACCTGTGCCAAAAAAAGAACTCCAGCCAGTGGCCGGAGTTCTTAAGATTGCGTCAGTAACAATGATACTTCACATATCGAAAAGTATTTCATTTGCGGTCCAATCGGGTACTTTACGCAGGATCCACCCGCGGGATTTCATGGCAGCAACGAAAACATCCTCAGAAACAGTGAGTTCTCCATTGTATGATTCTGTACAGTCGAGTACCGCACCGCAGTCACGAGCGTCGTCGTTAACAAGTTCCATGAGAGCATTACATGTTTCATTGTTGATCCCGGGCATTTTGTCGAACTCGCATATGATGCCGATAAGATCAGGTAATGGTTGCTTCGGATCTGCCGTGATATCGCTCAGTTCAGGACAATTCGGAATAACGTTGTAGCGTGCGTACTTGATCTCAGGTATATTGATCACTTTTTAATCCTCCCATTTGATGGATTGATGGTCACAACTCAATGTCATTAAGTTCGGGGTGCACAGGCATGCCTTGGCTGCTCATAAGAGAACCCCGTGTCAGCAAGCCTTGTATTGGCAACTTCTTTTACTACTTCTCTGTACTTTACTTTTGGGAGATAACCATTGTCTCTTTCCCAATAGTAGAATTTAACCGAACCAAAGCCTATAGTTGTTCTCACAAGTTTTTCGGCTTCTTTTTCGGTTTTTGCTCCGACTCTGTAACGACCTGCAGTGTTTCTTCTTCTGCCCGGGCGTCTATATGCATCGACTAAAACAATCGCCTGTCTCACTTTTTTCATAGAAATTTTTCTCCCTTAACTAAACAACATTGGATCACAACCTTTACGGTTTCCATCAACTTATTTGGGAGGCACCTACCCGTGGTAGGGGCATCACATGGCAAAAGAAATTTGGCCCCACAAGTTTTGTCAAAACGTTAATTACCTGATTTCGGTTAACGATCTGAAAGATCTGAAGGCGTTCTTTCTGGGTTTCTTGACAGGTTTGGCAGTGAAAGTGACGACTCCAATATGATGAGCATGGTGTTTAGCTATCAAACTGCCGTCAGGTTTGATTTCAACATCTGAGATCTTGAAATCTATAACATCGACGTCATGCATCATGGCAACGAGACACTTCTTCATCTGACTTTCTGTCATATCTAAGGCGACGTAGTTTTCGACGTCATCTACCCAGTTGGTTTCGTGGACGTGCCAGTTTCGTTTTGGCTCTTTTTGCTTTTTAGCCATTTCTTACCTCGCTTTTTAGCTCTGAGCAGTACCGGATGATACCCGCAGCTCAGATAATTCGGACAGAACAGTTCACCACGTTCCCAATCGACACCCCAAAGTTCGATATCTTTACTTTGGAAAGCTTTCTTGGACAGACGATGGTAATATTTGTCCGTGTCCCGGATGACGATCTGGACATTACCCATCCAGACAAGTTCAGTTCCGCATTTCGGGCATTTCATCAGTTAACCTCCAATTATGTGGTCGCAGGTGTTTTTAGAAAATCATACCATTCGTTTTCGCTGTGAAGTTCAAGGATCTGACAGGTTCTTTCAAATTCACCTTCGTAAGTACCGGCCCAACGGCGGTCGTCGATATCTATGTAAGCCGTAAACTTGTCGAATGCATCCGCGTTTTCTTCATTGCGGTAAGTGAGATAATCTTTCTGATAGTATTCCCACATCCAGGAGATGTCTTTACCTGCATCACGAAGAGCCACCATCGCCCGGATAGCGGCTTCTTCCAACTGAGCATATGTTGTCATATCAACGCCGCCGGGATTATAGATGTCAAATGTTTTCTGTTCCATAAGATCTCCAAATAAATTATGAGGCCCCAGCAGCCAATATCAGTATGCCGGGGCGTCGTTTATCGTCAGTTCAGGTTTCTTCTATGATATCTTCGGAATCAATCTCAAGAGAAGAATGGTTGCCGAGAGAGAGACCATAAGTTTCGTTGATCCATTTTTCGAATTTAGCACAGGTTTCAGTCCAATATCCTGTACATGCGTCATAGAGCGGTTTGTTATGAATTTTTACAAACTCACATAATATTCCGCCTGCCTGATCGGGCTGATACTCATACATTGCTTTAAGTATGTCGATATCACCCTTAAGTTCATCAGACATGGCTAACATGATCGGGTAATCATTCAGATACTGACCGTTACAATCGACATCAAGGTCGATATACTGTACGAATCGTTCGGCGATCGGATCATGATCTTTAGTCAGGTCAGTGACTTCATAATCATAACCCGGGAATTCAGGACCATTGACGCAACATGTCTTGATATTCTTTATGAATTCGATCATTTCTTCTTTATCCGTGCAGCGCTTTGGTTCTCCCAATCCTTCAGGACAATAGAAGACGAAAGGTGTCCGGTTAAAAAAGTTTCGATACAATATGCCTGTGATGCACTTTTCCGGATCAAGATCTTTAGCCTCATCCACAGGTATCATCAAGACATTGTCACTGGTGAACTTTTTGCTTTTGAAGTCGATGTGAATGTCTGTGCATACCGGGCTGTAGCATGCCGTAAGGATCTTCTTGATTAATGATACTGCCATATCATCCTCCATTAAGTGAATCCACAAACGAAAAGGCCCCCGTACTAAGCGGAAACCTTTATTGTTTCAGATTTAACTGTTCATCAGAGTCCGAACCATATTTTAAACTGCTCGATGGCGAAGTATATTAAAGTGACAACGATTGCAAGGACGATGGTATAAAACCATGAACGTACCTCGTCGTTCTCAAGTATTTTCGAAATTTTCATGCGATATCCATCCTTTTATCCTTGTTGGAGTATATAAAAAATAAACCACCCGAAGGTGGCTTATTTGATTTTACCTTAAGCTGTCGGGTACCGGTGTGATGTTCACCAATCGAACGGATCTTCTTCCGTTTCATTTGAATTGTCCAAGGGGATTCTCTGATTGTAGATTGTGTCTGTAGTATCCATAGTACCTCCGATTAGGCTAATGGCTTTCTAAAATTCCATAAGGACAAAAAATAAAAAAAATAGGCAACTCGCAAGAGTTGCCTATTCTGTTGTAATTATTAAACTGTGACGGAGGATTAAAATCCCGCAGGGCAATTGCTCGCCCTACGGAACGTATTCAATCCTAAGTGATTAGATCACTCGATCAAGCCTCTGCTGTAACAGCCTTGAAACCCTTACGATTTTCCTCGAAGAGTCTCTTGAGCTCACCGTTAGTGATCTTGGCCTGGACGTACTCGCCGTCCTTCTTGTAGGAGATTGTTCTCTCCTGGTCAGCCTTACCAAGGAAGATGTTCTTGAACGCAGGGTTCTCGACATGCTCCTTAGTCTCAGCAGCCTTAACCTGGCCCATGTTGACTGCGAAAGAGCAGAATCTCTGTCCCTTGTCGTTTGCATCAGCCTCGGGATAAGGTGCGCTAATGCTGTAGAAATCCTTACCCTTAGAGGACTTACGGAGTCTCATGCACTTCATTGTGAGGTAGTTAAGCCAAACATACTCTGATGTCTGAACTGCTGCTTCTGTTGCCTGATCTACTGTTGCTGTTGTCTGCTCTGCGATCTCGATTGCTTCAACCTTCTTAGTTCTACCCATAGGGCACCTCCAATAATGAATTAAAAGAATTTATTTGTACCATTTTTTCCGGTGGTACATGTTCCGGATTTATCATGAGAACGAAGACTTCTAACTATCTTCATTCGTCACAAACTTATTTGGGTGGCACCTACCCGTGGTAGGTGTCGCACTTTTTTGCTTTCTTCAGAGCTTATTCTTCAGATACAGGTTTCTATCAGTAGCATCATTTGTTTTCGTGTAGCTTCAATCAACTCGCGGCAGTTAACCCATTGGTACCACCGCAAGCGATTGAATAACAGAAAGGAGAACAAATATGAAGAACATCAATTTTATTCGGAGTTTGCGTCGGGGGTTCTTGCAGTGGCGAATCAATCATCACAACACAAGGAAGTGATCCCAACATTTCTCCACAACCTTATTTGGGTGGCACCTACCCGTGGTAGGTGACACTCCTCGTTGTTTACCTCGGAGTTTATCCGTAAGGCACAAGGTTATGTCAGTCTTGAGCCGATGTTTTTTTTGTTGAGACATCCCAAACCCCCTGAGAACAATCCGAAGTGTTCAAAGGGGGTTCGAGGCATTGGGCATCTCACCCTAAGTATTATGACTCATTTCGTGTTTTTATACCGAACACGAGACGGTTATTCATCAGGCCGGATCAAAATGGTTCTTATTCCCTGGCTGTGACAATCATGGCGACAGAGCGAGATGATCTCAGACCTGTAAAAAGCTGATCTATCGATGCCCCGCTCGCCTTCATGTTTAATCAAACCGGAAGGGGGCTAAGGGGCTGAAAAAAATAATAAACTGTATAAATGCACAACCTTTGACTGACGTGAGCCCATTACCTCTCGTGTCTGTCTCAGTTATGCACCCCAAGGCACTAATGGTTGTACCTTGAGTAATTAAACACTATCCTGCTCGCCGCACCCGCAACGACAGGAAATTGCCATTCACACCGGGTTAGGATGTGGGAACTTATCGTGGTTAACATTCAGAAAGGAGGCGGTTAACCTATACACCGCCAAGGTTTGGATTGAGGTGGAGGGTCTTTATGACTTGCTTGTTTAGTAAAAGACACCATGCCAGGATTCGGACCTGGTATAAAAGCCTGAGTACTTACATGGTGATGACGGGCCCGTCCTCCGAATGCAGTATCCGGAGGACTGAAGGCCAAAGGAGATATATTGTACGGTTTTGCCTTGCTACCGCCAAGGTTAATTGGGTTTCCAGCAGTTTTCGATGCTGCAACGCCGGGCCGTCGTCTAATGACCATTTCCAGTTGCCTGTTATACCGTTTGATGAGGATTCGAACCTCGCAGGACCTGAACGTTCGGTGCTTTTCCTTTAAGCTATGGAAACATGTGGGGCGGTTAACCTGCACCGCCAAGGATCCGTCAGGATAATGTTGTTGAGTGTGAAGCGCTCGCCCTTCGGGAGTGGATCACTGTGGGGATTTAACGGAATCCCGCTGGAAACGGACGGTTTCGGTAGCTCCGGAGAGCTTGCCATCTGTGTACCGACAGATAGGAACGATATGAAAAACACGCCCATCGGGTGTTAGTCATCAAGATTTCCGACCTTATCTTGTAAACGTACGGTTATTTGCCACGAAGGGCCGTTACCACCACCGTCAGGAAAAAGAGTATATGTTAAAGTCCAAGATCAGGACTTGTAACCTTAGATATGTTGGCTATTTACATAACCAACATTTGTTGACCAAACAGTATTAGTCGTGTTCTACGGCATAGTCATGTGAGACTACAACCAACTGCATGTTCTCATCGTAGATAGCTAAAGTTCCATCGATGATCTGGATCTCGTAATCTCCGGATGAGGGTCTGATGATCTGGTTGCCATCTGAACATGTATAGATGTTTCCATCGAAGGATATCTTTCTGTTCAGATCGGTACACTTTACTGTGACTGTTGTCTCTACAGTCTCTGGTGAGAATTCAATAAAGGGTGTCTGCTGCTTTGCAGCCGAGACATTCTCTGTGAGTGTTCCCGTTGCTGCGGTTGTTGCGATAGTTGCAATACCCAGTACGACTACTGTGATGATCTTTCCAATGTTCATAACTCTTCCTCCTTATGAACTTTTGGACCAAATGCTATTAAGTTGTGCATCCGCGTAGGTTTGTTTGGTCTCAAACACACGGTTTTTCGCCCTAAACTCGGGTCAAAGTTATCTTTGGAGGTTACTTCGGAGAAGTAACCTACACCACTTATCTCGTAGCATTTATTAGTACCAATGTCATCTGTCGGTTTGACCGACTTTCTGCAACTCTTAATACATGATTAGTTACAGGCGATGTGTCATAAAGGTTTGTAGTGATTATGAATACATGGTCAGCACGCATATCTACTGCCCCGTGAATTGTGGATAGTACAATGTCGCAAGGTTTGTTCGAATCAGCAATCAAGTCAAGTTTCTGCTTTTCCGTCTCGATGTTCCTCAAGACTGCAACACAATCTATGATTTTTGCAGTGAGTGAGTATATATCGACCATATCCGCGGAATTAAAGTGACAACCCATAAATTGCCGTGCCTCATTTTCATGCCCTTTCATGGTTTCGGTTGAATCCATATAACGGCAAAGAATGTTGGTGTAGTTCTCTATCGTTATCTTGTTGGGGTAAGGATACTGCGGAAGAAGGAACGGTAAAGAATCAACAGCCCATGTATCAACAGGCGGAACAGCACTGTTTGATGCGGAAATTTTCCGCATTATTTTTGTGGTGTTAGCCTTGAGCCATGTTTCGACTTCTTCAAGTTCTTTCTTGTTACGGGTGAGTATCATTTCACAAGGGTCGGGCAATCCGTGCTTATCGAGATATTCAGTGATGGTCTCAGAAGTAGACATCACGTTAACCTTAGGCGTAGTGATCATCGGGTTATTGAGATAAGCAAGGATGTCGGGATCCATCTTGACGTTGTGATTGATGTTGAATCTGCTTATGTGTACCGCTTCGAGTCTGCTTATTGCACTGGGAGCTGCACCGGCAAACTGGAAGATGGTTTCACACTCTGCGTTAAGAATATACAGGGTGTTGTGATGTCTCTGCGTGAAGAGGAGGATGGTGCAAAGACAGGGAACCGGTATGTTCTGTGCATTATACAGGATGATCTCTTCTGCATCACTGTAAGGGTTGACAGTCATACGGTAAACATAGTTCATCATGATGACTGAAGCGATCTTGTGACTGACCTTCCTGATGAACTTGATCATCTTGATAGTCTCATCGAGATGCTGGTTAATGAACAGTTCGAGGAACACGATCTGATCCTGTGAGTTCATGTTCATAACCTTGATGAGCTGGTCACGGAGATTGTCCTGAGGATAAAGCATCAAAGCGTTCTTGATGGAGATATCATCGGCAAGATTGACTTCAGGAAACTGAGCAAGGAACAGGTTGGTACAAAAGTCATTGTAGGTCATTGCATCAGTCTGTGTTGTTTTCTTAAACTCAGCAGCTTTGGCAATGTTGAGTGACAGAAGCTTGATCTTGGACGGAGCAACTTTACCGTCGTTGATCAGAAGGTCGATCCTGTCCTTAACGAGTTTCGATCGTTCTGAACCCATACCTGTGTAGATCGCAGTGATCGGGTCAGGTGAAGCGACTGCACTCTTGTATATCTCGCTGTCATTCACGACCATGTCTCTGTTTAAGAACCTCATTGGAAGTTCTCCAGGATCTATGTGTTTTATGACAGTGTCCAGGAATCGTTCCTGAATTTCATTGTATTCTTTCTGTGTCATAGAGAACCTCTTTCTTTGGGATTATCTGAAAATAATCAAGAACTTTTTGTTTGTCAAGTATGTAGATGTGGGCGTCCCATGAATCTTCATTCTGTGTGATCTTTTGTATTTCGATCGGAACTAACGATACAGGGGAGAAATGGGCTTCAAGCCAGTCCATAACATACTGGTTAGCCTGGTTCCAAATGTAGCGGATTTCGTCAGGCTGTCCTTGTGTTTTCATCAACTGTTGTAAAACGTGTTGTAAGGTGATAAAGCCGAAGCCTTTGTGAAGCCATGCTTTATTGGTGTACCAAGACGAGATAACCCATGTTCTGTTGGAATAGGCAACTTTACATTCGCAAAGAAGTTCTTTGTCATTGTAAAGTTTGCTCTCGAGGTATGTGATTTCGAGGTTGTCTTCGAAACGCATCTTGGTATCTCCTTAAAATAAACCCGTATTAGAAGCTACGGGTTGCAATGTATCTTCCTTTTGGCGGATAAAGCGTGTCACCGAAGATGTCGATAAGGAACGGTTCTCCGTCAGCATCAACGCACCAGCCTTTGTCTCTGTCTATATAAGTCATATAGTGCTTTCTCGGGTCAACATGTTTTGTTGCATCCTTGAACCACTTGGTTCCGAGGACACTGCGCCGGTCGAGTATTGCTTCCTTGCCGGTCTCGGTGTCGATCACCTTGAAACGGACAGGACGGTCAATGGCGTCTTTAGCGTTTATATGTTTGCGTACGGAAAGACCTAAAAGCCAATCGGCAGATACGCCTGTTACTTTACAGAACAAAGCGATCTTACCTGAATGCCAGTTACGGTTTGTTCCTGTTGATGAACCGTTCGGATATAGAGACTTCCTCTCGACGCCCATACGTCTGGCAATCTCGATCTTTTTCAGACCTGATCGCTCACAAGCTTCGTTTACACGATCCCAAAAACCTTCTGGCAGAGGTACGTTTACATTAGGCATGACTCTCCCTCCTTGCTTTTACGACTGAATTAACATCTCTGTATGCCTCTTTCCAGTCAACACGACCGGGTGTGACTGAATCAGTAGTAACACCGAAATGGAAGTATCCTTCAGGTGTATCGGCATTGACAAGAAATCCGATAACAAGGACCGAGTCATCCATGCAGAGTTCTTCAACAGGTGATATGGAAATGATCGATACTGTCGATTCGGGATAAACCCTGCGGAACATTTTCTCTGCTTCTTCCTTTGTCATGTCTTTAGTCATAATGATTGTCCTCCGTTTGGCAATATTGATAAAGACCGACCGCTATGCGGCCGGCCGTTGCTATCAATTTGCGATTAAGGCGCTTTTCTAAAACCAAACCTTTCACTGAAGCAGCCCGACGGATATCCGCCGGGCCGGCATCAGCATTTGAAAGGAGATTTATGCATCGTCCTCATCCGGGTCCGATGAAGACGTGTCAGTGGTAGTCTTGAACTGCTGTGCAAGGTATGCCTCAAATCTGTTGTCATCGTCATCGACGACAGCAACAGGTACGGCAGGAGCATTAGGATCAGCGTTCTGAGCTGCAAGCTTTGCTCTGTTCTTGTCGGCAGTCTTCAGAGCTCTCACGAGTGTATCGTAATCGCCCTGGATCTTCGGTCTTGCGTAAGTACCGAAAGAATAGATAAGTTCAGTCTTCTTTGCACGAGTGAAAGCAACATAATACTTTCTCTTTGTCGGTTCATCGATCTGGCTTTCCTGTTCAGCCTTGTGATAGATGATGACATTGTCAAACTCCAAACCCTTGGCGGAATGGATCGTAGACAGAATGATCTTGGCATTCTTCGTGGATTCATTTTCCTTACGGGAGTTATTTGCAGCGGAAAGCTTAGCCTGGTCCAAAGAGTTCCTGTCGATCTCAAACTGGATCATGATCTGCTGAATGTTGTGAAGCATGTCGGCAGGTGACAGGACGTGATTGAGACACTGCTTTTCCCACTCGCTGATGATGTAACCGTACTTGGACGTAAACTCACCGAAGAAGAACTTCAGGTCATCCTTAGCCTTGTCGGAAGCCATCTTGACAGTCTTGATGTATTCAATCTTGTCGAAGATCTGCATTCTGATCTCAGTGAGGATGTTCGTCGGAGGGTTAAACTGAACTTTGTTCCAATACTTGGCGATGAACCTTGAGAAATACTGTTTCTCGGAAAGTCTTGTAGATACGATCGAGATGATTTCGGGTTCATTTGGATTGGTCATGAGCTGAGGATACATTGTCTCAAGGAGAGACTTTACTCTGAATACTGTAGCTCTTTCGGAAGCAAGGATGGCGACCTGCTCGCCTGCGTTAAGGCAGGCATCGATGTAAGGCTTCATATCCTTGACAGACTTATCGTACATCGCATCAAGATCCTTCTTCATGCTGCCTAAGACTTCATAGTGCAGCTGAACCTTGTTACGGAAGGACTGTTCAGTTACCTGAGACAGTGAGTTAGCCTTGAGTCTGATGTTAGCGAACTGGTTCGCTTCGATGTTGGCAAGGTGAACATTCGCAAAGTCAAGGATCTCCTGATTGGAACGGAAGTTGATCTCAAGCTTATGTGTTTCAAAGACACCGGATGCTTCAAGAGTATTGAGAGCAGTCGGGTTGGACGCACGGAACTCGTAAAGTGTCTGAGAACAGTCACCAACGATGTACATAGAGCAAAGGTGCTTAGCCGTAAACTTCATTGAGTAGATGAATTCGAAGACGGCATTGTCCTGTACCTCGTCTATGATGAGATGTTTTGTGTTTACTTCCGGGGGTTCGATCAGAGTATTCATCTTGTTGTAGCAAATGATACTTTCAAGCTCGAGTGTCGTCTGGCTGACAGTATTGAGGATATCGATGATACCGTCAAGGTCTTCGGCAACGATGTTATTGGCCATTGTGAAGTTCGGCTTCTTACCTGCAAGGTATCTGATCACATCAGTAAGATGTCTTACAGATTCCTGAGTTGTAATGGGAAGCGAACTCATGATGGGTGTGTAGTAGATCGCAATGGAATTAGCCAGAGTCTTCAGATTAGAAAGTCTGTGAGACGGGAAGTTGGCAGAATAGATCGTATGCATCATTGCGGCAATGGTCATACTGTTGATCGAAGGATTGAGTTCCTTGATATGGTCGGCAGCAGCATTGGTGAAAGACAGAACGGTGATATCTTCAGGCTTGATATCATTGGCGATCATATGAGAGATACGCTCAAGGATAACGGAAGACTTTCCCGTACCTGCACCTGACTGCACAAGACAGAGAGGCGAAGTGGTCTCAACTGCATTACGCTGTGCGATCGTAAGGTTTAACTGACTGTTAGCCTGAACATTGTTCGGACAGAACTCGAGCTGAGGCTTTAATGTCTTTAAGTCACACAAAGTATTGCTGAGCATGAGGTTCATATTCTGATTGCAAAGTTCACGAAGAAGTGAAGCATCTGTAACAACCTTAGATACTCTGATGTACATGTCCTGATACAGATCGAGACTGAGCTTGTATGTTTCAAGGTAGTTGAACATCGCCTTGATGTGGTCATACTGATAGCAGAATCTGTAAGATTCGAGGTCCTGTTTTGTGAAGGAATAACCTGCAGCAATAACTTCGTCTCTGAAGTTAGTCATGAATTCTTCAACGATTTCAGCTGCATGCAGATCCCAAAGGTTTGCTGACGCAGTGATAAGATCGTAGTTGGTTGTATTCATGATGAAATCCTTGATAATTGTTTCATCAGAGGAAACATTTGTGTTTGCAAGATACTTTCCGACAGTCTTGTGGAAACCGATCATTGTCTCAACAGGGTTTTCGGTAATGCAGTGAACAAACCAGTTACCTGTATTATGACCTGAAGCCAACAGATTGTTGGCAGCATAGTCACCTAAAGCACCGAACTCTTTCTGACTTGTAGCAGTCTGGTAAGGTTCATCCGGTGTGTTCGGGTCTGTGATAAGGAAGAAGATATCGAAGTTGATATCAAAGGTCTTGTCATGCTTATCAGGACCGCCGTTTAAGCTGGGTGTCGTAGTGTCCGTAAGCTTGCACGAACGTGCACGGAGTACGATTTCCAAAGGATGACCGTTGAGCTGACCGAAAGCCGTTCTCATGTCTTCCGGGTAGAACTTCATCTTGTAGTTATCAAGCCTCGTAAGATCTGAAGGCAGGATATACATTGGGATGGTAACGATCTTTGTATTCTTGACAATATCAGTCTTTCTCTCAATATCCGTGGAAAGAGTTCCCCAACCGTGAAGGTGAGAAGACATGTTGTTGTTTACGTTAAGGATACCGACATTATTTGTCGAAGTACCTGTTAAGTCTTCACTGAAATACTTGGGTGAGATGGATCTGACCTTGGTAGCCTGACCACCGACGCCAATCTGCTGAACGCCACCCTCATCAGAAAACATTATAGGCATGGTTGATTGGTCTCCTTTCAATTTTGTACAACCATAGTTCGTCAAGTATTATAACAAATCGGGACGAACATACGAAAAATAAAAAGCAAAACGCCGGGCAGCCCTTCAGTGGACTACCCGACGGTCTGCGGAGCTTTATGGATTGCGACGTGCGTTACGGGCAAGAACCGTGTCTTCGATGAAAGCACGGATTGCCTTCTTAGCAGGTCTGGCACCAAATTCTGCCTGATAGCTGTCGGAAACAAGCTTATCGAGATCGGCGTCATCAATGGTGTCGCTGAGATATGCCATAGAAGAATGAGTATCCTTGATATCGGCAATCTCACGGGTGTAAATGTCGGCGAGAATCTCACGGTAAGTAGGCTTATCGATGGCGTGGAAGTTGATAACCTTTGTGAAACGGTTAAGAAGTTCCATATCGAAGTCCTGACCGAGTTCGGAGATGGACGCAGTCTTATCGTCATCAGTAACGAAACCGATGGGATTAGCCTTATTCGTGTGACCGGCATTTGTTGTGGCAATGATTATCGTCTTGGAAAAATCAAGTTCCTTACCGAGAGCAGTCTTCATAACGCCTTCGTCGAAGACCTGCATAAAGAGTCTCTGAACAGGCTTGCTTGCCTTTTCGAACTCGTCAAGAAGGATAATCTGGAACGGATTGGATTCCAAGATGTCGAAGGGCAACTCGTTGTTGTCTTCTGAACCGACATAACCTCTCGAACTACCCGTAATTTTTGACAGTGACATACTGTCGTTATACTCTGTCATATTAAGGATGATAGGCTTGGAACCTGTCATTTCCTTAGCGATAATCTTGCATATTTCGGTTTTACCGACACCTGAGTTACCTGTAAAGAGCAGAGTCAAAGGCTTTTCACGAGGGAACAGTGCCAAAGCGTCTCTGTTGAGAATGTCGAGAACATCAGTAATGATATCGTCCTGTCCCTTAATGGGTGCAAGAGCATTCTTGACATCCTGCATGACAAACTCATGAGATTCAGAGTTACCTGTAGCAAGCTTGATCGCAGTCTTCTTGACATCACGGATCGTGAGGCTCGGCTGCGGATTAGCGTCGACTATCTGCTTAGCGATGGGATCTGACTTGGCATCAAGTTCAAGTCTCTTACGTCTGATGACTGCGTCAGCCAAAGAACGGTCGAGAAGAGTAATGGCGTTATCAGGTCTGTGACCAGTCATATATTGGCTCGCGATCTTGACGGTTTCTTCAAGTACAGTATCATTCAGAGTCAACTTGTGCTGATAATGTGTGAAGAAACTGCCTGCCATGATCTTGAGGATCTCATATGTCTGTTCTTTGGTAAGCTCGTCTACGAGTACCTTTGTGAATCTTCTTTCGAAAGCAGGGTCATTCTGAAGAACCTTGGATTCCTGAAGTGTTGTGGCACCGATAACCTTGATATCGCCTCTGGCGAGAGCAGGCTTAAATATCTGTGCAACAGCCTTGTATGTGGAATCGTGAGAGTCCATCAGTCTGTGTATCTCATCGATGAAGAGAATAGCCTTGTTTTTAGGGTCGGACATATACTCGATGACAGCAAGGACTTTTTCCTCAAGCTGACCACGGATACCTGTATCGGCAACAAGTGCTGCTAAAGGCAGTTCCCAAATGGTGAAATCCTTGAGATTGTCCGGAATTGAAGGATCGCTCTGGGCAATTCTTCTTGCGATGTCTTCGACGATCTTTGTCTTACCGACACCAGCGGCACCTACAAGAAGTGCGTTGGCTTTTATCATTGAGATGAGACAGGAAATGGTCTGACGGATTACGTCATCACGGAACAGAGTGGGCGTAGCATTCTTGAACTTCTCATTGTAGTTGATGAGAATTTCTTTAATGGGATCGTCCTGCTGTGCCTGCTGGCCGTTTGACATCATGGGAACACCCATGAAACCGCCACCGCCACCGCCGGAACCGCCGTTTCCGCCACCACCATTCTGATCATCATCGTCTTTTCCTGAATAATTGTGCAGCATACAAAATCTCCTTTTGTTAGGAACATTGTATATAACCGGGGCCTTGCCCCCGCAAAGCCCCGTTTGGATGTTACATACAGATTTTCTTCGCAATGGAAGGATCCAGGTGATAAGTATTCTTGATGAAATACTCGATTTCACGAGAGATCTGGTTCCAAGATGCGTTTGTCGTAGGAACGTAATAGCAGTGCGGCGGAATCTTGATGTCTCTGTTCGAGATACCAAAGCCGAAGTCTGTTGTTACGATTGAGATTTCTCTCTTACGCTTTGAAGAAGCGTTGATATATCTCCATACGGGTTCGATATCCGTACCACCCGAAACCTTCGGAAGTTCAACTACCAGACGGTAGATTTCCTCAACGGACTTGTTCTTCGTCGGAATCTTCGAGCATGTGGATATACCCGTAGACCATGAGTTATAGTAAAGATTGACATTAAGTGCTTTAGCAAGCTTAATCATCGTCTTCATTGTAACGGCATAGTCCTGATCAGAGATTGAACCTGAAGTATCCGCATAGATATGCAGATCAGGCCAGAATCTTACATTAGTGAGAGTACCCATCTTTGTCGGGTCATCGGGGTGTCTTCTGTTGGGTCTGTTGAAAGTCTTGATCTTGATGATCTCGGGGTTCTCTGATATGAGCACCTTACGGGACTTCTTAAGAACTTTCTTAATGAATGCAACGACATCGGCAGTCTGAGGTGCAGTCTTTCTGATCTTGAATCTTGCAGCCTTGACGACACTACCGTGCTTGTCACCCTGAGCCTGTGCTTTCTGAATGGCGTGAGCCGCAGTTGTCAGCTTGTTGATCCTCTTAGGGTCGTAGATCTTCAGAGGGCTGATGATGGACTGCTTGATTATCTTCCATTCATTGGTAATCTGATTTACCGTAGCACGGGCATGCTTTTCGACGTTGACAAAGACCAAAGCTCTCGGACAGATGAGTTCACCGAGTGAGAGAGGCATAATGCCGGCTTCCATCGGATTAGACTGATATGTCATAAGAGCGTGGATAAGTATTCTCGCAAATGAGTAAGGTTCAACATTATCTGAATCATTTCTTCTGAGAAGCAGAGATTCTGTTAAACCCTTGAGCTGTACGTTCATCTTGAAATCGGTGATCATATTCATCGTATCAGCACTGAGGAACGCACTCATAGGCTGAACAAGTGTATCGAGCCAAGTCTTAAACTTGTCGAACTCTGCCTGGTTCTTGAAGTACCAAGCCAAACACTGTGTTCTTGTGTAGAAACCGAAGTAGCAACGAAGCATTTCGACGGATGTCGCACCGGCGATGAATTCTTTGCATACATCGAGAATATCAGTAGCAGTATACTGGCAGTAGGTTCTTCCGGGCTTTGCCGAAGGAAGCGGTGCCTGACAGGTTCCTGCGTCGATTACAGAGTAGATGTCCTGAACTGTGGTTTCATCGTTAGGTGAGTAGTGACGGATTGTCTGACGAAGGATATCCTGAACGGCTTCCTCCATAGACGCATCGTAGTTCTCATCACAACAGGAAACTATCATGTTGATGAGGTCATCTCTTGTAATTGCCTGATTATTGTTATTGTTATCTGTGATGGTAACAGGTGCTCCTGTGCTCGCCCAAACAGGGTCAAACAGGTTGTCCAAGATTGCGATAGGGTCGAAATCTTTTGCCAGAGGCTCCTGATACTTGTTTGCTAAAACAAACGGCGTGTTATTACTGACTGAATAACTTGCTGGCATAAACATTCTCCTTTATGAAAGTTGAAAAAGGGGGTCTTCACAATTGAAAACCCCCTGATTCTTATGCTTATCAGTTAAAGAAGCCTGAGAATGTTGCGTTAAGGCTTGACTGTGTGTTGTCAAGGATTGCCTTACCGTTGTCTTCATTCAACTTGTTGCTGTTGTACGCGAGCATGAATGTGCTCATGTCTGCAGCTTCAAGGATGGGCTTCTTGAAGGCACTTGCCAGAGCGTAGACGATGTCATACGCATCTTCAGTTGTCGTAAGACCGTAGAGAAGTGCAGCACTCTTGTCTGCATCTGTAAGACCGCTTACGAGGTTCTGCTGTGCCTGACGATCCGATGCCTGAACGATGTCGTCCCAGAACGAAGGCTTGACAGGTGCCTTGAATGTGGAAACATTCGTCTGAACAGTAGAAAGTCTGTTTGTGATCGTAGCGAGAAGGTGGATTGTGAACTCCGTATCACCGATAGTAGAGATGATATCATCTCTGAGCATGTTAGAGTCATTGCCGTACCTGTCGACCGTGATGACTGAGAGCTCTGCGAACATATCCGCATCAGACATCTTGTTGAGATCTGAAACGAGGTCGAAGAGTGTTCTCGGGTTTGTATGAGCAGAAAGGTTTGTTCTGTCGTTGATGTCATCAACATCGATGTACTCGCTGTCGGAATCAGAGTCTACACCGTAAGAGCCGTTAAGAAGGTGGCTGACGATGAGATCCGGATGAGCTGTAAGAACATTCTCAACATCGGGCTGAACAGAACCAAAAGTCTTCTTGACGTGTTCAAGGAAGAGACGGGCATCTGCACGGCAGGCGAAGAATGAGAATCTGTTAAGAGCAGCATCAGGAAGGTTGTTTGTGCCGTTATCGGTGTCGTTTCCTGCGGCTACGATCTTGAGGTTCTTCGGAAGCTTGTCTGTACCGAGCATTCTGTCGGTGATAGTAGACATCAAAGTACAGATAACATCACCCGGGGCACGGTTGTACTCATCATAGAAGAGCAGAGCGTAGCTGTTCGGGTTGTCGTTAGCGTAGTCGATGGCTTCCTTGATGATCTGGTGTGGATATGTTGTGAGAGCAATGGCACGACCGTTTGCGTCTCTGATCTTGTCCTGACCCATGGCATCAGATCTGTCGTACAACTGGTCGCAGTTAAGGCAGAAGTAGCCCCAGCCCTGAGACTTAGCGATCTTCTCCATAAAGGATGACTTACCGATACCAACGTCACCCTTGAGGAACAGAGCGAGCTTCTTCTGGTCGTTCGTCAACTTTCTGATGAAGATCTTTTCGAAGGCAGGATCGAAGAGTGTGAAACCTACTGCGTTGGGGTTGAATGAAGGTGTTGTAGACATGAGAGTCTCCTTTCAAAATGTTAAATTGGTTAACCGTTACTTGATTATGATTTACACTGTGTGTTTTCGATAGTCATCTCCAACCTGAAAAAATAAAATCGTGTAGAATCAAATCCACCTCCCGATTATATCTCATAACATAGATATAAACGGGAACCATAATTGTTACTTGAGACTCCCCCGACGTAGAGGGGGAGTCACAGATAAAAGCATTTATGCAAATACTTGCATAAGGGTATTTTTGCTTCCTTGCCTGATGGTTTTGTGTTACAATCATATCCATGAGAGGACAAGACCATATTATAACAGCCATGGCATTGACAGCTGATGTCGGATTGACACTTTTTTGGTTTCAAAAGGGCGAGACACCCGACATCCTTCAGAAGTTTTCCGGGGTGGCAACAGAATTTCTTACAGAGCCTGTTGGCGATATGTCAATGTGGCTTTTTGGGCTCATAAGTGTGACTCTGTTTCTTATCGGAACCATTCTTCCTGACATCGACCATCCCGAGTCCATCATAGGACGGTGGGCGTACTTGCCGGTTAAGCACAGAACATGGACTCATGCGATCTATGGTTCCATTATATTCTGGATCATCGGGTTGTTTTACCGACCGGTATTCTATCTCGGGTGGGGAACGTTTTGTCATTCATTTTTCGATGCTTTCTCGGCTACGGGGACGCCGTGGCTTTACCCCCTAAAGCGTAAGCACCATCTGACATTATATCATACAGGCGAAATGTCAGAGTGTGTCGTGACGGTGTTATTCGTGCTATTCTCATTATTCTATGGTCTGTTTGTTCTTCAACAGGTATATCATCTGGTAGAAGTACGTTGGACAGCTTGACGTCATGAATAAAGGGTTACCTCGTTTGTGAGATAACCCTTTCACATGGTGAGAGAGTGTTGAAGGTGGTTACGTTGTGTATTCTACGATGTAGACCTGTGATTTCTCTGCGTCTGTAAGATCGGTATAACCTGATTTATAGTAACCGTCGCTGCCTGTTACGGGTGAGTTATAGGTGATTCTGTAATATCCGTTACCGAGGTTTTCTTTGTGTCCGCCCTGGTCATTACGGATAACGATTCCGTCGGGTACATGGATTACATATGATGTGATCGGTGTGCCGTTGAATGAAATGTTTCCGCCGTTACCGTAACAGGAAGATGAAGAACCCGAAGCGTCAGTTCCGGCTGAGGAAGTGACATGAGGCGTGCTGCCTGAAGGTCTGCTGTCGGCGATAGTTGAAGGGACGCCTGCCGGAAGGGTAGGTGTAGCGTCTCCGTTTGAACCGTTACCGTTACCTGAGCCATTGCCGTTACCTGAATTGCCTGAACCGCTTGAACCCTGGTTCTGTTTATCGTTGTATTCCTTGAGAGCGTCGGCATAAGACTTTCCGTCATGCTTGGACGGATCCCAATGCCATGTGATACCGGTAATACGGCCTTCGCTGTCATAAGAGATGCTGTATTCGGAAGAGGTGTAGCCGATTTCCTGCATTTTCTGAAGCTCGTCCTTGTACTGCTGATCGATCTTGTTCTTTTCAGCTTCAAGAGCGTCGTTGTCAACTGTGCTGGAATTGCCTCCGCCTGATCCTCCGGATTCACCGCCGGAACCACCAGATCCGCCTGAACCGCCGACACCACCGCCTGGGTTAGTTCCGCCGCCACCGCCCGGATTGAGGGTTACGGTTTCGGGGTCAGGCTGGTCAACGGTTACATTGATGTTTTTGATCTGTTCGTACATTTCATCCCAGTCACTGTAATACTGGGCTCCGGGTGTGTCTTTGCTTACAACGACCTTCTTGCCGTCTTGGACGATATACCAGCAGCCTGCGTGGAGCTCAACGGCTGTTGCATTATTCTTGGCATTGTTGATTATTGTGGCGACACCTCCGATAGTTGCTGCTGACAAGATGACGATGATTGCGACAACCAGCGTTATTTCAGCAAGAGTGAAACCTTTTTTGCTTTTTCTCATAGTAAACTCCTTTTCTTTAGATCACCGCATTTTTGTTTACTTTCGTTTTATGTCACCCATTATACTTAAAAAGAAGAGGTATACAATAGTGTACCATTTGGACACGTCACGTGGTCTTTTTGGAACAAAGGGTTTTTGCGTCATGTCTATTTCCAGAAGGCGTGGTTGAGCAGCGGGCCCTGTGTCCGCGCCAACCTTTGAAGGTTTTGAACAAGCGGCAGCCGGTTCAAAACCTCACGGTGACCAACAGATTTTGGAACAAAAAGAAATCCCAAGTGGTTGCCCACCTGGGATTCTGAGAGTTTACTTTGCGTATGCAAAAAGGCCGAATGCCGCAAGAACGGCAAAGATGATCCAAGCCATGGATTTAACCTCCAAGATATTCTCCTCCGAGATATTCGGAGAAATCTGCTTTGACAGTCTTGTTTCGAGCACTTTCGATCAGTTTGTGATACATCTTCTGGTTTGCGAAGTTGTAATCAAGACCGAAGCGTAATAACCAGCTGATCAGGTCTTTCTTGCATGTATTGCAGAAAAGAAATTCAGGCAGTTTGTCGAGCAGATCAAGTTCTTCCGGTTTGAGATATTCGATATGTCTGAGGACGCTGCGAAACTCGATAGCTTCGTCGCGCATGCTCTCGTATCGTTCACGACCGTGGGTTCTCGGATCGTTCTCGAACAGATCGTCGATCTTCTGGAAGAGCGGTCCGTAAGACAGAAGGAACTTCAATTTGAACTGACATTTGCCTGTGACAGTCAAAGCTACCCAGACATCTATGTCATCGAGCAGAGAAGGGTCGATGCAGAGGACGACCGGGTCGTCACTGAGGTAGTCACCGCCTTCGTGGGTATAACCGTCAGGCAGTTCAAAGTCATTGAGGAAATCGTAACAGGACACATATCCGCCACCATCACAGATGCTGTCATAGAAATCAACGTCTGCGTGCTTCCAAATGAATGCGATCGCTTCGTTCTTGTCAGTGATAGGTTTTCTTTTAGCCATTGTATAACCTCCTGGTTTCTCCCACGGTAGCAAGTCTGACGTCGTCTTCAGACAGAATTGCCAGATAAGGGAGTTTACTGTAATAACCGGCTGGGTTATTACAGAATCTTATTGTTCTGTAGAAAATGTCTCTTAAGAACGACGGTTTGTTATCGAAAGATGCGGCACGGGAGGCCTGCACCATTTCGCAATGTTTTGTCTCATGAAGGTCAAAGATATAACTTTGTGAGAACAATAACTGACGGAAAAATTCCCTTTGGGTACGACCGTTGCCGTCAGCAAAAGGGTGTATTGAATTCAGACAGGCATATAAGCTGATGATATCATCCAACATTAGTTCGGGATAAGTCGACCATTCTTTGTATGCCCGCTGAAGATCTGATTCCCAAAAACTCAAAGATTCTTCGATGTATTTTGGGGACAGGAAGTAACAACCTTTCCACGCCTGTCTTGTACGAAGAACAGGTGTGTCATCGTGTATGCTGAATATATCACGATGAAGTTTGATGAGGGCGTCAACGGACGGCTCAATGTGAGGTTGGTCTGACTGCATTGCGAAGAGAATTTCGTAAGATGTCTGGTCGATTTTGTCCATTTTTGAAATGTCGTCCATTGATTTACCTCGTTGATCGTTGCTTAGTTGCCACCGATACCAAATTCGTCTTTATCGTAGGTTTCTTCGAAATCGTGGCGTCCTTTGATATATTCATCAATTCCCATAGGCAGATAAGATCCGTCATGGCGGTTGAGCGGCCAGTCACCATGTTTGATCAGAGCGTTTCTGATTTTATCGTATCTAAGCAGCCTTTCGTCGATGCATGCAAGAAGTGGCGATTCGATCAGATAAACGTCGTAAGTGCAGACTTTTTGGCGTTCAACATATCTGTCCACAAACGGAAACTGATCAATATAACCACCGTATGCTTCAGGGGAGAATTCGATGAAGGAGTATTCTTCAATGAATTCTAAAGCTTCGGTTTTATCTGTGATACGACCTTTGAAGGTCATATCTTTGACAGCATCTATGATCGTGAATGTGATTTTTACGCCGGGGACAATTGTTCCAGACCGGTCGTATTTGCAGGGAACATAGTCGAAGACAGGTATGACAGCCAGAAGATGCTCCATACCGTCATCACCAATTTCGTCATGGTTAAGATCATAAAGAAGGCGACGCATACCCAGTTCGAATTCAGGCTTGATGTCATCAAGTGATGCACCAAAAGTCATGCTGCAGAGAATGTTGTCGAATGCGCAATTGATATTATAATCTTTGTTGGGAAAGAGTTCATTGTCTTTGGCGATCCGTGTGTAAAGATTATTCTTCTCGAGACCTGCTTTTAAGTCATTAAGTGAAAAATTGTAAGTCCACTTAAGATCTTTGATTGTTTTCAAAGGATATGTTTTAGTTTTGATTTTGATCGTTTTTCTTGTAGCTGTTGTACTCATTTTTTTTACCCCCGTAATGTAGGAAAATTTGTTGGACAGGTTTTGATTCTCTGTAGGAATTGGTTTTATCAAAACCCTCTCGGCAAGTGCCGAGAGGGATCGATCGTTACTTAGAGGTTTGTACCTCATTGTTTGAATGAATCAAACCGCTGTTTCGAGAGCGGTCTGAAGATCAACTTTTTGGTTATCCGAAATCTTTGTAAGAATGGATGCCGCATAGTTGATGGCATGAGCCCGGATCATTCTGGCATCTTCGTGAGTACGGGCAGAAGCGATAATGTCATTAGTGTTCCAATGACCGGTATCATCCTTACCGTAAATAAATATGCTGAAGAGAGGAATGTCTTCGGGATCATCCATGTTGTAAGTACCTTTGAGGCTTGCTCCTACAAAAGTAAGAATAAGCCGGTAGACACCGTTAGCTACAATGATGTCGGTGTTTATTGTCTTTGACATAAGTTACCTCGTGATTATTTCTGAAAGAGAAGGGTCAGGCACGTTCCGAAACATGCACCGAGACCTATAAGCAAAAGAAGTTCGCGCATGATTCATGCCTCCTTGGTTTTGGCCTGAATTTCAGCTCTGATACGACGTTTACCCTCTTCGATACCGAGTGCGAATGCTTCATCGATGAGTTCATCAAATGGAATAGAGAAGGCTTCTTCATGAAGTCTTTCAAGTTTGCGTTTGATCAAACGTTCTTTTGCTGATAATTTGTTTTCTTCAGGCGACCTGAACCAGTCAGATCTTGTTACCGGATAAACGACAAGTATTTTACGGTCATCTAACTGTGTCTGAGTGAGAGCTGTTGAGTGGATTTCTCCACCTTTGCATTCGATCATATGAAGAAAGATGCCTGTATCTGTTTTAACGATCTGAGCTTCATACGCTCCGTTAACGACATAAAAGGTCTTGCCGAGTCCGATCTTAGTGATGATATCAGCATAGCTTTCGCATAAGATAGAATTTTCGTCGCCGTAGCCGCCGGCTTTTATGATTTCTGCTTCAGTCATGATTATTCTCCTTCAGGCCGTCTGTTGATGAATATCAAGAGCGTTGACGATGACTGTCAGAACTTTTGTGTCCATGTCATCTCTCCATCTTTTGAAAGATTCGTCACAAGAGAGCAAAGCCAGCTTGTTGAAGGTGAGACCGACAGTGGTAAGTGCGTTGGGAATCTGCTTGAGACGACCGTTGTAAGCGTCCTCAAGAAAAGTTCTGCATTCCTTGACAGTACGGAGAGCTGCGTTGCGGTTCTCTGAGTGCTCGTATTTGTCAATGATGTTTTCTGTATCTGTAATTACGGCTCTTGCCGTAGTAAGCTCGCTATCTGTCATACTATCCTCCAATGGGAAATTCTGTGATATCGTAACCATGGGTCTTGTTCATATAATCGGCGAAGAGGTTTCTGTGGCAGAAATCACCGGTTTTTTCATAGCAGCAGAAAACCACGTCTCTACCGTTCACAGCAGTATCGAAGAGGGTTTTCAATGATTGTGCACGATCGAGCTCTGCGAGATCAGCATTATATCTTACGGTAAAATCGCTGACAGACGCAAGACCGTTTTTATACTCGTTAAGAAGGCCTGTCGAAGGTGCAACTGCAGTGAATGTTTCGCCGTCGAACCATTTTGGTGTCCATCGGGTGATGCTGATTGGCGTTAGTCCGGCAGCTTGATATTTCTTGATCTGAGCAAAGTAACCTGTGTAGATCTTCATGCTGATTCCTCTGTTGCCAGTAAATGTGTTTTTATGTAGGGCACAATTTTTTCGTCCCAGATATTTCTGAGAGCAATGATGTTGGGTGGAAAAACATATGTTACACAGCACCACACATCATAGGCGTCAAAGACATCGGGCCATTTATTGCGGATCATTTGAACGAATTCATCAGCTGTTTCCGGTTCGCAGTATTCACCTGCGTCGAAATATTCAGCATATTCGTTATGTTCGTTGTCAACGATTTCGTATTGAGCCATATCGAGGAATGCTTTCTTGGATTCTTCGAAATCAAAGAGGTTGGAATTGCCGTAGATCTTACCGATGATGTAATCTCCTTCACAACGTGACATGAGATGAAGGAAGGTTTCTTTGGTTTCAAACCACTTATAACCGTAACTGCCATAAGTAGATACGATTGTAAGTTCATAACGATCGAGATTGAGATAAACCCTTACGTAATCATGATCATTTGCACACTCGATACCGCGTATGTTAGGCTGGATTTCTCTGATTGTTTCCGCCATTCTTAGCCTCCTTGTTTTGGAAAAACAGGGGTTGTTCCGATCGGATCAACCCCAGTGTATTATTTATTTCTTGACCTTAACCTTACGTCCTGAGTTGGATTTCTTGAATACTTTCTTGTATTTCTTGACTCTTGATCTCTTAACCTTGACAGTCTTGACAGATGAGTACAGGAGAGAACTTTTGACACCTTTCTTGGTGAGCTTTGTTGTTTTCTTGAAGTACAGTGTCTTGAGACTGCGGTCATAAGCGAAAGCAAAAGCGTCAATCTTAGAAAGTTTCTTGGATGTAATCTTTAAGGTCTTGAGCTTTGAGTCATTTCTGAAAGCTGCGTTACCTATCTTTATCAGTCCTGCACCACCCGTAACAGAAATCAACGAATCACAGTAGGCGAAAGAACAGGAACCGATAGATTTAACACCTTTGGGAATGACAACCGATTTAAGAGTTTTGCAGTAAGCAAAAGCAGCAGAACTAATGGTTACAAGCGAAGCAGGGAGCTTTACAGCAGTAAGGCTCTTACAAGTGCTGAAAGCATTAGAGCCGATCGTTCTGAGTGTAGCAGGGAAGGATACAGTTGTAACATCATAGAAGCCTGCGAAGGCATAGTTTCCGATGTATGTGATACCTTCACCGATGACGATCTTGGTTGTAACCAACCTGAGGCTTGACCATGGTGTATTATCACCGCTGGTGTAGTCCGGGATGGCACCTGTACCTGTGATTGTCAGTACGTCGTACTTGTAGGACCAATCGATTGTGTTTGTGAGTTTCGACTCAGAGATCTTTCCTTCGTAAGAAGCAGCGTTTGTGTTGACCGCAGGCATGAAGGAGACGATCAGGATGAGCGACATAAGATAGGTAAAGACTTTGACTTTGATGTTTGACATTGTGAACACCTCCTTGTTAGTCTGACGAAGAAAAGAATCTATTCCTATGTATTGTCATGCGATCCCAGCTGAGCAAGAGCTGAAAGCACGACGGCTCCGATTATGATCAATGGACAGATGATGAAGATCTTGATAAATGGCATCAGATTGCCGTTGATGAATTCCATCAGCGTTCCAAGCGTACCCGTGCAGAGCATGATAAGCCCGCCGGCTAAGCAGATTATGATGAGTGCTGTGCCGAGGAACTTCAATATATGGTAAGCTCCTCCGGCAAGCATGTTTTTGACTTTAGTCATCAGGTATCCCTTCTGTATTCCTGAAAAGGATCATAACTGTCTGTTGCCGCAGGCGAATCCTTGCGGACAAGGTAATGATATTCTTCATAACCGAGGAAGTTGTAATACTTGACGCAATCTTCATCGAGGGTTGCGTACACCTCAGGTGACAGGTTGTTTTCTGCAACAATGGTGTCAAGTTCATGAGTTTTATTTGTTGCTGTTGCTGTTTTAAGAGCAATCTTGTAGCCGCCATTGACGGCTATGCTGATGATACAGACAATAATTGTGATCCATAACTTTTTGATAGTCATCTGATCTCTGCTGTCTGTAGAGAATTCTTTGGATTTACGGCTGTTGAGTACAATCAAGCATAAAATTGAGAGGATCAACACACTTGTTGCTGCAGCTATAAAAATTGGTGCAATACTTTCTAAGAATCTTAACATTTTTCGTAATCTCCTTTATCCCTGTTAGAAAAATAATCAAAAAAAAGCCTAAGGCAAGGTTTGTGACTCCCTGCCAAAGGCTTAAATTGTGATCATATGGTTGCTGAACGATGGTGTTTACACACAAAGTTTATCACGGTATTCCCCGCTCTTATTCCCGTGACATCACGATTGAGTCATACGGTAGTGAGCTTTGCGTTATTATTCCATCGGAGGTACCGCTATTTTGTTAACCGAGAGCAATGAAGTTCTCGTAAGCCTTCTGGTCCTGTTCGACCGCGAAAGGCGCTACAGATTTGATGGTATCATTCTGACCATTCTTATCAACAATGACAAGAATGAATTCTTTATAAACGGCTGTTACTGTATAGGTTACATCCGCATATTCAGGAAGATCCTTTTCAACTTCGTAGTTGTGTAATACGAAAGTATCATTAGCTTTGAGTTTTGCTAAATCCGATGTAGGATCCACTTTGAGTATTAAGACTACAGAAGTCAAATAAGTTGTTGGATTACTGAGTTCTGCTTTTGCCGTTTCAATAATACCTAAATCTTTGGCATTAGTTTCTTCTAAGATTGTGCTCGGTGCATTGCGATAATCTCTTGTTCCTTCAGGAAGAGGGACATCAAAAGGATAGATTGCATTGAGTACGTCCTGTGCAGAAGCATCTTCAGGAATTGTTGCAATGGGAACCAGTGTTTCTGTTTCGATTGTTTCTGTTTCTGTGGTTTCGATCGGAACTAATGTCTCTGTTTCGATGCTTTCTGCTGTTGTTTCTGTAGGAGCAACTGCAGTAGTTGTTTCCTCAGGCTTCTTGCCGCAAGATGCGAGAGCAAGAAGAAGTGTTGCTGTGAGCAACAGTGCTGTGATCTTTGTTTTCATTTTCTTTTTCTCCTTTGTATGGAATGGAATAATAATATATGATAACCCTAACCCAAGCCGGGCTTGGGGAAGGGGATTATCAGCAAAGTTTAGAACTTCACAACGTGAACTTCAAGTCCTTTGGTCGTTGCAAAGTTTATCATATGTTGTGTTCCTCTGGACTGACTGTCCCAAAATGCGAAGAGGACACCTGTTTCCTGTTTGGCATAGTCTGCCATTTCTGCATTTCTGAGATAACCTGCAGATTTTCCGTACCGGTCCCAGTCAGCTGGAAACTTTTTGAGCTTAAGTTGGCATTCTCTGGCAAAGCGTTCGCCTAATGAGTCTGCACCGCGTGCACCACCGCTGATGATTTCGATTTCATTCGGATCGAAGTTTCCTGCGATGTAATCCATGAGTGATTGTTCGAGTAAAGAATAATTGTTAAAGTTTCTTGAACCCGCAACTATAATTCTGATCAATCTTGTTCCTCCGTGTGCCTTTTCAGGTTCGGTTAGTAGTTTGTTATGAAAAGTCCCTTCGGGACCAAAGAGTGATCCCGAAGGGCTTTAATACCGATTTACCGTATGGGCATCAGATGTTGGTTAATCTTCAACCCAAACCTTTTCTGTAACTGCGTCATGATGAACAATATGAGTTTCAGCTTCGTGATGAACTACAGTTGTCTCATAGATTGTTTTGATGCTGCAGTTAGAAGAACAGTAACCAGGCTGGGAAGAGTCATAGTCATCACAGTGATTAGGACAATTGTGGGATTCACACCAATCTAATTTCTGCTTGTTGGACCAGCCAGTCATATCTGTGCCAGTGTCATTCTGAATAACCTGTTCACCAACTGCTGTTTTAATTGTTTCATCCCAAGCTTCCTTGTCGACAACAACTTCATCCCATGCGGGTTCAACAACGACTTCTTCCCAATGACCAGGCTTAGCGTTAGACGGTGCAGGTTCTGTAGAATCTACAGGGGTACCGGATGTTGCTGTGATGCCTGCGTTAGGGTTAGCATTGCCATTATTTGTGTTGTTATCAGAAGAACCGGAACCAGAGTTGTTAGAACCGGAGTTGGAGTTACCGGAATTGCTGTTGTCAGTATTTCCAGTGTTTGTATTGCCCTCAGGTTCAGACTGATCGTCGTTACCGATTGCTGTTGTTTCTGTTACTTCAGTAGGCTTTGTTTCTTCAACAGAAGGGTCGATGGTTGTGCCGCCATGATTGTCGAAGAAATCCTTACCGCTCTGTTCGTCTACAGTAGCTTCTGTAGCAGTTGCGATTGTCGTCTTAGGCTGAACCTTCTGACCGGCGCAGCTTGTACATCCTGCTAAGGATGTTACCATGATTGTTAATGCAACCATTGTTGCAATATTTGTGATATTAGTCTTTTTCATATTATCGTTCCTCCTTTGAATAATATTTTCTCTTTAATGGAATAATATGTAAAGATCCGATAGGGAGTCTGTCAACCTTTCTAACCCTACCTATTCACAAACAAACGTTGGCTGCACTCTCGGAGAGGGTGCAGACTCTGGTTACAAATGTAGCCCGCCAATGGCGGGCTACCTAATGGTTTTGTTCCGTAGGTTAATAGTTCCCAGAGACGGAGCATCTGTTAGACTGGAGCAAATCGTTTCAGTACAGATCTTTGTGTTCGTAGGTGGGCCAGTGACACGACCTGTTAAATTTCAAAAGCGTCTCTCCCAACCATTATCATTCTCGTCGTCATACGACGAGCCGGAGTTCGACTCGGGGACGGAAGGGGAGCTCACGCCCGGTTCAGTCTTGTCAACATGGAAAGGTACGGACTGGACGTCGGGATCAGTTGATTTCTTTATCTGTGTCGTAAGTGCCTTCTTGATGGCATCATGTCCATATCCGCCGTACGGGATCTGAAGGTCGGCAACGTGTTTGGACAGCACTTCGTGCAGATAATTGTCCGATTTTGCGTCGAGCAAAAAGAATCCACGCAGGCCGCCTGTTTTGCTGATAGTGGAGTTTCTGATCTTGATGTAACCCAAAGCTGCGTCTTTGTCGGGTACATCAGGTTTACGGCTGTTTTCGAATATGTTGTCAACATTGTCGGGTGTAATGGCTTTGAATAACTTTGTCTTCAGACATTTTTCAAAGACTACAGGGGCTTTGTCACCGATGACGTTACGAAGATTTTTGATAAAGGTTTCTTTACTATGGTAGGAACTGAGGTCAGACATAGTCTCGGTGAAGTAGAGCATTGCCCCGACAACATCTTTGTCACCGTTGCATTCAACAATGAACCTGTCGTATTTTTCGACCTGTCTGTTGAATTTCTGGAACAGTTTGTATGTGAAGCCCTGTCTGTAGACCTGTTTGATGAATGTCTGAACGCCGGACGGGTCGTCAACACCGGGATGGTGAAGCATATAAGTCCTGATAAGTTTGTTCTCCTGACCGGACGGACACTGAAGCATACCGGAGAAAGCAGGGAAGGTGGAATGTTCGTACATACCGACATACAGGTTCTGACCTTTATCTTTCTGATCATAGGTGAGTCTGAATCTGTCACGGTTGAATTCTTTAGTCGGATCAATGATGTCAAACCATCTTTTGAGCGTCTCGCTTGTACGGCCTGCTTTAGGTGTCATTGTGGCAATAGACCACATGTTGCAGGCGGTAACGATCGGATCTCTTTCAAATTCTGACTTGACCTTATCCAGCATTTCCGGTGAGACATCACCGTATTTAAGACCTGTGTGTGCTTCGGAAGTAAATATCATCTCACCGAAGAGCTTTTTGGCTTCATCAATGTTATTTGCTTTTCTGAGCTTTAAGAGTAAAGCATCCGGCATCATTGACAGTTTTGTAAGTCCGTCTTTGATATTGATGGTAGCAACAAATATCTGGTCTTTTTCAGTTATGGCGATCTGATCAGCAGGAATTTTACCTTTTTTGAGTAATTCAAGCTTGTCGATTGTGATGTCTGTCAACTGTTTTTCAGTGTTCTTGAGGATCTGCTGGTACATTGCAGGGTATTTCACGAGCATCTGTGTGAGTAACTGCAGTTCCATAGGGCTTGTTGCCGTACGTTCAGAGGTGAGAACGCCGACAGTTGTTTTGTCTATATACTGACCAATACCTTTGGACACAAGGATCGGGTTATTGAAACCCCATTCGTTTGCCTTCTGGGCTGCGATCAGTTTGAGGTTTTCATTAAGGTCATTTTTGATGTATGCGTTGACGACACGTCTTGTCTCTGACATGCTGCTTCTCGTGTAACGGCCGTTAATGCCGTTAGTGAGAAGGGCAAGCTGGGATGCAGTGTAGCGGCCATCGATTTTCATAAGATTGCTGAGGGTCGCACTCGGCATAAACAAAGGTGTTTTTTCAGTATATTTTGATGCGGAGGTCAACAATTCGGCATAGTTATGCTTATGATGTTTGTATCCGTTAGTATACATGTTGGCGTGATTCTTGAACATGTCGCTGAGATCCTGATAGTGAGCTTTCTTGAGCTTATGTGTCGTCTCGTCTTCCACATACACGGATTCAGTCAGTTTATGTTCTTCGAGGTCATAGTCCTGGCTGTAAATACGGGTATTGTCAGTCAGAACCTTGCCATCCTCGATCCTGATCTTGGAGAAAGATGCTTTTCTGGAAACGCCGACTATTTTGCCGTCTTTTTTGGTAATCATTTCGATTGCTTTGTTGACTCTGACATGATCTTCAGGCATAACAAAGTGTATCTTACCATCGTCACCGGGGTGACCGACAAGACAGAGAGTGGGTTCGCTTACGGCAGTAATGTTGGGAGCAAAAGGAATCTGAGACATCAGAGTCCAACCGCAGGCGTCACATTTGAAGACGTTCGCATCGACCTGATCTTGAAAGAAAGAGTCAGGGGCGTGTTCTTCGACATATTCCATGAGATTGCCTCTGAGTTCAAGTCTTTTTGACGGGTCTCTCTTCATCCGATTGCTTATTTCGATAAGACGCTTCTGTATCTCTTGACTTTCGTGATAGTCTGCACTGAAGAAGTTGTTGAAGCTGCCCTGATTTTTAGCTTCTTTAAGAACAATATCGATAGGGGTGATGTTCGCACATTCCGGGCATACACAACCTGTGCCCATAAGTCTTACGGTACCGTTAGGGGCAACATTTAATTCGGTTGTGAGGATCATCGGGTTGAATACGGTCAGATTGTGGTATTCTTTATTTGCATTTGCATTTTCAGCCATAATAGTACCTCAAAGATTTATTTGTTATCGAAGATATTATAACATATATGGAGAACAATTAAAATATAAGGTTGTAGGGCTCGAAAAAATCGCCCATTTTGAGACCAAAAAAAGCCCACAAATGGGCAAAAAGGGGTTGACCAGCCTTGACATAGGTGCTATAATATCCCTGTAAATGAATAGTTTTTTGATTGATGACCATTGACCAAAAAATCAGACGAATTTACGAAATAATTTTTATGAAAGGAACTTAATATCTTATGAGCGATGACAAGAATGCAAGGTATCGCTTTACTGTTCCTTTGGCCGATAGCAAAGTCTTGAAGTGGATAGAATCGCAGTCGAATTTGGGGTTCTCGCTTCGTGTACTGATCAAGGCTGCTATCAGTCAATGTGGTTACCAGGATGTGACTTGCATCGAGTTCGGTTCCGAAGTAAAGAAGAGGGGCCGTCCGTCAAAAGCAATGACACAGTACAGTGAGCAAGATGCCGGTTTCAATCTTTTCGGAACTAATACATCCGAGGAAGATGAAGAAGAGGTAGCGACAGAGACCGGACAGGTCACTGAGATACCTAAAGTCCCTGAAAAAACGGAAGAAAAAGGGAGCAGAGAAGAAGATGATGATGGCTTTGTTGATCCCGATACGTTTTTCAATAATTGATAAAGGAGAAAGAAAATGACAAAACTTATAGCTGGTTTGGATATCGGAAACGGTTACGTTAAGGGTAAGATCCAAAGTGGGAGTACCACAAATATTGATATTGCATCGAGCGTTGCATATGTTACGGCAACACACGATATTAAGGTTCCGGCCTCTGAGATCCCGGAGTATATGAAGGATATCTATAACAGGATGGATGTTTCCTTTGAAACACCTCTTGTGAATGATAAGAACAGGAGACTGTTTGGTACAAGAGGACTTCAGTCCGGTATGAGTGTCGAGGAATTTGACGTTTATTCCCACATCAGTAAGGCAAAGCAGCCTCTTTCTGCAATCCTGACACTCGGTTGTCTGGCAGCAAAGGTTCTCACTGACTACTATGACGAGAACAAGAAGCTTCCTGAGACAACTCTGAAGGGAACAGTCCGTGTTTCACTCGCACTTCCTATTGCAGAGTATAAGAAGTACAGAAAGGCTTATGCCGAAGGTTACAAGGCTTCGTCTCATGTTGTTGAGTTCCACGATTTTGAACAGCCCGTTCGTGTTGAATTGTCTTTCGAAGACGTTCAGGTAATCGCAGAAGGTGCGTCTGCACATTATGCGATCATCGATAAAGGTGAGTCTCTTATGGAGTCTATGCTCGCAGATATCAGAAAGATGGGTGAACCTCTTGAAGGTATTACTGCAAAGGATGTTCTCGGAGCCAAGAATACGATCGGTATCGATATCGGTGAAGGAACAACCAACTTCCCTGTGTTCCAGAACGGTAAGTTCAATCCTGACGCATCAGTAACATTCGATAAGGGTTACGGCGCAGTCCTGAATGGAGCTCTTGAGAGACTTCAGGATCAGGGTTTTCCGTTCAATTCAAGAAAGGAACTTCAGGAGTTCCTGAACACTCCTCCTTCAACTCTTAATAAGAGAAGATACGATATGATCTGTGACATTGTCATCGAAGAGATCGTTTCATTCGTTAACGAGGTTGCTATGCAGTTCTCGAAAGTAATGAACCGTGTAGGTTCTTACCTTGAAGTAGTATTCGTTTACGGCGGTGGTGCGACACCTGTTAAGAAGGAGCTTTATCCTCTCCTTATCGAGAAGGCAAAGTCTTTCGGTAACGGTGAAGTTCTCTATCCGATCCTCTATCTTGATTCAAGATACAGCAGGTTCCTGAACCGTGAAGGACTCTACATTATGTCTGAGAAACTGGTGGGCGACAAAAAGTAATGGTATTGTAACTTTGTTACATTTGTGCTATTGTTAGACCATAGCCGCGGAAGATCAGTTCTTATCATATGTCAATGGTCAGTTCGCTTAGCGAATAAAAAATATTGTGTCTTTGTTCTTCCGCAATAAGTAATCAAAAACTCCTCGGGTTTTCCGCTTTTAACCTGAGGAGTTACTTTTTGCTTATATTATGGTATAATTCAGATGTTGAAAATATATTCAGATATCAGGGGGATTCTATGATAAGCGAAGCTTTGATGAAACAGTTGATGCGATATATAAAAATACGGGTCAGAACTTTGACTGCGAAGTCGACGGGCACACCCGAAAAAGAAATAGTCATAGACTTCCGTAATGAATCGGCTTTTAAAGACGAGATTACAAAGATATACGAGAATTCATCAAAGAAATATTATAATGAACAGAAATTAACTTCTTTTATTGATTTTGATTTGCCTTTTGACTCTAATACATCATTGTTGGACTCAAAAGAGATCGGTCATGAGATCGTCTCTGCAATCAAAGAGATAAAGAGATACAGAATAGCACAGAAGAAGTATATTGATCTCATGGCTTGTAATAAGTACGTGGAGGATTGTCTCGATAAAGACGCTGAAGACGACACGGATGCTAACAGTATCGCTGCAATGGAGCAGATCAAGACTTTTTATTCCATGGGTTTCCTGGCCGGTTATTTTATGACTGAGAGCGGTAAGTTAAGTCCGATCACAAAGGATGATTCCGTTGAGGAACTCGAGTCGGTTGCTCTCAATAATGTTTATTCGGGATGGAGCTATGGTAAGTACATAGAGTCGTTGGAACGCAGGATTGATAAAGAGTACGAGAAGTTGAGCGAAGGAAAGTTCGTTCCTGCCAAGCCGGTTGTAAAAAAGGAACAGCCCTCTGCTAAGCCTTCGAGACCTGTCATCGCGGATCCTGTCGTTGAGTTTTTGGTACCCAAAAGGAAACACAGGAAGTATTTTAATCTGAAGGAAAGAAATAAGGATATCTTAAGATGCGGACGTAAAGAACTTGAGTGGAAGAGGCAGTATGCCAAACTTGAGTATCTGTCCAAGCGGGATTTCATCTTTGGAAGTTTTGAAGCCGAGTATGAAGCAACCGGTCAGACCGATAAGGAAAGGTTCTACTTCAGGAAGGAACAGGAGGTTTATCGTCTTCTGTTCGGAGCTGACGAGGGTGTTGCTTACAAACAGCAGTGTCTGATCTTCCCGGAGGATGTGAAGGTTCCTGTTAACGGAAAGATCCCTTATGAAGCATTGCATCTGTTTAACACAAGGTATGCGGCTTTGCTTGGATACACCGGTGATGACTATAAGAAGAACGACTTTATGACTAATGCTATACGTAAGTCTTATACTGACGAAGGTAATGCGTCATACAGGACAGAGCTGATAGCAGCCCGCCTGGCAGTCGGAAAATCTTGATTTATCTATAAAAATATAGTATTATATATGTACTTACTATAAAAGGAGACATGAATATGGCAAAAGAGTCTAATGACATTGTGGCGATCAATGTCAACATTGACAAGGAATTAGCCGATCTTTTGACAACGGTATGCAAGATAACGGGCAAGACCAAAAAAGCTGTTGTAGAAGAAGGTATTTCGAAGATCATCACTCCGTTTTGTTCTTATGTGTATAACGAAGAAGATGATTCTATGAAACGCATTTGTAAGCCGAGAAAAGGCTTGTATATAACGGATAATGAGTCTGAGATCATTTCAGAATGCATTATCCTCGAAGATACCTCGATGCTGGGCGACGCATATGTTAAAATATACAAAGACGGGCAGTTACAGAAAGTGCCTGCACAGTATATAAGAGAGGTATCGGGAGTTTGAATTCTCTTGAAATCAAGGACATGAAGGAAGCGTTGGGTGAGCCTATGCGTTATGCATATAAGGCTCAGCCGATGTTGTTATATAAAAAGGCTGATTCGGGTTTTATGAAATCCGAGTTTATAACGGTTACATTCGAGCAGGCTTGTGATCTTCTGGATCATAGTTGGATCGAGCTCGGTTTCGGTACTTCGGATCCTTACGTGGTGTCAAAGCCTGAACCCGGTATAAATCCCGCCACACAGACAGGTATCATACTGCACGACGTTCTGCTTACTTATGAAACGTTTGTCAAGCTCCAGCAGAGAACGAATAGCAGGGGAAACCTGCGTCGTTATAACGGCGTTGTAGAAGCATATGATCTGGCTAAAATAGCAGACTATTTTGGTGAAAAGACAGACAGGTACGGCCTGTGGTTAGATGACGAAGCGTTCCTGTATGATTGTGTGAGATACCCTACGATACCGTTTAACGAGAAGCAGCACACAAGGTTCGTACAGGCGTCATTCTCGCATGAGGTGAAGAAGAAAAAGAAACTACATAATTGTAGGAAAACATAGAAAAGTGTTGTTCTCTCTTTAAAATAATGATATAATATTCATATCTTACGAAAGGGAGTGACACAGTATGAGCTTAAATCCATTGACAGAAATCGCATTGACACTGCATGCTAATACCGTGCACAAGTTTGTCGAATCTGCTGATCCGGTCGCAAGATCGAATATGAGTGCTACATTCGATGAACTTGGTGTTTTGTTGAAGCTTCGAGATTCCACTATTTCAGTTAAGAACATGTGGGCTCTTTTGAAGTTTCTGGAGAGCATGGGTGTAGATTGTTCTGATATGTATCTCGTCAGCCGTCAGGCAAAGGGACGTGAGATCATATATACTATCGGCTATCGTTCGAAGGCAACTACATTCCAGGTTGTGACGGAAGACTCCGAGGAAGCATTAAGCGTAGGAATAGTAACACATATTGCAAAGAAAGGAACTTGAGTATGAGAAAAACAAGCGTTTTATTGCAGAAGAATTACCTCATATTATTTGGTATTATTTCTGCAATACTTATTGTTGGAGCCGTAGTTTTGTGTATTGCAACGAACTTCTCATCGAGTGGGGAGAATACGGTTACAACAGAAGGTACTGTCGTTTCTGTTAAAGAACAGGTAGACACCGAAGAGCATACAAATGCAATAGTTTCGGTCACAAAGTATCATTTAGTAGTGAATTTTATTTCACCTGAGATCGGCGAACATACAGTTGTTATAAGTGAGTCTTATTCAACAAGAGAATTTGCAAGCAATAAGATAGGAGAGAAGAGGACTATTACAGTCGATCCTACGAACCTGGTTGAGGTTCCGAAACCGGCATTTAATTTCTTGTTTTTGATTCCTTTGATCATCGGTTTGGGCGGTGCCGGAACGGTTTTTTATTTCAGTCAGAAGAACCCTCATACGTCTAAAAAAATTAGGCTTGTTGAGGAAGTAAATCAGGTTGATATATGAACAGGTTTGTGTTAAACTTGTTTCGATGACATCTAATTGACATATTTCTTTGGGACAGAAAGGACACAAAATGAAAAATTCAATAAAAGTAGTGGCAGCAGTTTTATGCTTTAGTTTAGCAGGTTCACTCGGAGCCTGCTCTAAGCCTGTAGAAACTTCTCAGTCAGACGAAGTGCATTTTGAAACAGGCGAACCTGTAATCGAATCTATGACACCGGAAGAATACGATAAAGCCGTTCCGACTGATGTTCAGGGAACGGAGGCTTTGAAGATCACTTATAACGGTGTTGAAGTTTCTTACCCTATGAATCTGTCAGTTTTCACTGATGATGGCTGGGTTGAAGCTAAGGAAGAGGATGGTTCATTTGCAGGTTGGTACACCAATGAGAAGTACGGTTACGACCTTAATCTCGCAGGATTCAGTATTCCTAATACAACAATAGCGGTAAGAACGTCACCTGATGTTTTGGCAAAGGGCGTATATTGTTTTGCTTTCGTTGCTTATGATGAGAATAAACTGGATGCACATCCTTCAATGACGATCAATGGATATGATATTTTCGATAGTAACATTCCTGCAGAATTTGCATCCATTGAAGCTGATGTAAAAGATCAGAAAGATCAGGCAGCAGTAGGTAAGTATTATTCTTGTGATTATGATGTAAATGAATCTTTTGGTTTTCTACAGATATTACAGGTTAATTCCACTAATATGAATATTGCTTTCGAGTTATCATCTCAGAGACCGTTCCATGATACAGACGGTATGTGGGTTGTTTCTGGAGATTCTGATGACGGTAAAGGAATAGATACAAGTGAGTAATTGGGACAGAACAGGAGGTAGCTATGGTTTATGATAGTCGTTAAGTTAACAAGTGGTAACAAACAAAATCTTAAGAAAGGAAATATCAGATGAAAACACATAATTTAAGACATAAGCTCATATCTGTCTGTGTAGCTGCTGCGATGGTATTATCGTCATACGCAGGGCTTTTGTCGTATGTGATCAATACTGCTGTATCCGAAGTTAGAGCTGAATCAACTCAGAATGGTGGAAATTCTAAGGATTTCAGTTTGGTCGGTTTGCCGGTACGTAATGGTGCTCCCGGTTGGAGCAGCTGGGGTACAAGGTATACCGGTACTATTACTCATGGTAGTAACAACTCGAACACTTGGACCATTCATTTTTCATCAAGTGATACCACAATGCAGAATGAGTGGGGATCTTCCATGGGCGGTGGCGGATGCGGTAAGTACGCATCTTCTATGACCGGTTATGGTGATTCACATTGGGGCGCCCATCATGAACCTTTGTGGAAAGCGAGCGGTACTATTTATTATCAGTATGCTACTCGTGCATGGATTCAGGATACCAACACAAGCAGTTACGATGCCGGTAAAGCATACAAGCATTGGAGAGTTCGTGCTTGGACTCACTTTTCAAGCTTTGGTGATGCATACGATAATGATGCTGAGTCAAGAGTTGCAAATGATAGACAGTTGAGCGGTTATGCTACGTTTGACATGATTTCAGATGATTATTATGGCCATGACGGGTCAGGTAATGAATTGAGACGTCAGGTTTGGCGATTGACGCCCCATGGTGGTCTGACTGATTATGTCAGTTCTTCAATTTCAAAAAGTATTGTTTATAACTCTGCCGGCGGCACTTACAATCTTGGTTGGTTGTTGGAATCTGCGTTGGATGGTATGGCAAGTAAAGTCTTGTCCGGTATACGAGGTTCTGATGAATTCTCGGGCTACTCACGAGTTGCTGATGTAAAATGGCACGGTGATACCATTGATCCGGGTATGATACCATTAGTTGGTGCAAATGGTACTGGCTTCGAACATTATACTTTTACATACGATTTGTATGAGTATGATTATCTCCAGGTTGGTTTCTGGACAGCTACAGCTTGGAAGTGGGCTGGCGCATATGTAAATTTCAGTAAGATTGTTGACGCGAATGGTAATATCCCTGAAGGATATATCAACGATAATGTTTATCGTGGTTTTGCTCAGTCCGCATCTCCGATCCATGTTGGTATTTATAGTGATGCTGCTTGCACACAACCTGTTTCAACTTTGGCCGGAACAAGTCTTGGTAAGATTGAAATTCAGCGTAATGGTAATACTACTAATGATTTCTTCTTACTTTATAATAACGATGATAGAACATCAGCTACATACTATATAAGAGAGTATGATGATGGTCGTGACACAGACTTTGAGATGATGACATTCGATCAGTCTTGGGGCACTCTGGCTGTTAATAGTGATGTTACTAATTGTTATAAGTTGACATTCAGCGCATCATCCGGTTCGGGTGGCGCAACAGGTAAGGTTACTGTAGAGAATGACTGTCTTGGTTCCGACCCTATGATCACTGTGCAGAAGCACTGGAGAGGTGGCAAACAGCCTGTTGACGGTGCTGTTATGCTTGTTCGTCGTTATGATATGTATGATGTAACATCAACATCTCTTGCTAATGATCTTGTTAACTTGCAGACACTCGACATTGAGTCCGCTAAAAAGATCGGTACACATAATGCGGCGATACAGGACGGTGGTAGCAATACTTATACCGGTGCCACAAGAATTAGTTATTATACTGATTCTGCATTAGCAGCCACTAATGTATTGTTCCCGAATTCTGTAAGCACTTTCCAGACAGTTATGACTTCTCGTTATAACTCAGCTGCTGCTCTTGTTAATAACAAGTCAGGACAGATTCTTGTTCATACAGCAGAGGATAATACACAAGTAGCACCCCGTCAGGTCAATTCATGGTTAATGAAGACTGACGCTGATGGTATTTTGAATCTTTCTACAGTTGACGGAAGTACAGAGGTATTGGCTGGTTCTGATCCGTTACCTGTTACAAGCGATGGTTATGTTCGTTGGCCGGCAGGTGTTTATGTAATTTCTGAGGTTCAGGGCACAGATGCTTATTATCTCAACCCGGCTACAACTATCATTTGGGTTCTTCATACAGACGGTACAGCAAATCGTATCAATGACGGCAGTGTTTACTATGACGGTATGACAGGTCAGCCTAATGATCAGTACAAGTCATTTGAGAATGCAGCTACACCTAACAACCCTGATATGGCAGACGAAGATATGCCTAAGCTCGGTGCGTTCACACTCGAGAAGAATAATTCTGATATTCTCAACCCTGCTGACAGAGATGAAGCAGATGAGAACGGTAATGATGCTGATATCGATGTTGATGCTAACAACGGCGAAGTAATCGTTCGTGGTCAGCTTTATTCAACATGGCAGCTCACACCTGATTTCAGATATTATTCTGACGGTGTAACCAATCAGTCAGAACCCGATCTCCTTATCACAGGTTTCGGTGCAACATGTTCTGAGGAAGATCCTCGTCTTGTATTCCCGGCTGACTTCAATGCAGGTTCAGCAGAGAAGGGTAACAAGATCGAGAATGGTGAACTTTATGCCGTAAGATATCAGGATCCTGATACAGGTAACTATCGTTATGAGTTCAGGACAGCTGATCTTGCTCTCACACCTGGCCACTATATTTTCGTAGAGACTTGGGTTGCTGATGGTTTTATCAACAATTATCCTGATATCAAGAGTGGATTCCATTTTGATGTATATCCTGGTATGAGATCTGACCTTATGAATTATAAGGGCGGTACAGAGCCTAATGTTGTTGAGACATTCGACGCTGATAACTATGGTTATAATACACCTCATGGAACTCCCGATGCGGACAACCCGATGTTTAACAAGCCTATCCCCGGTACTGTAACAGTACAGAAGGTAGATAGAGAGTTCGACATCTATGATGGTCGTGTTGATGGTCTTGCAGACAAGGTACCTCAGGGTGATTCACATCTGTTCGCTCAGTTTACTGTTTATAACATGTCAACGAACGCAGTTGTTATTACTGAGACATCTTCTGCTACATTCACAGACCGTGTTGCCAATAACGGCGGCATCGTAGGTTATATCTACACAGACGCTACAGGTTATGGCAATGTTATTTATCGTATCCCCGGTTCGAGCGAAGCTCCCGTTGTATCAAGAGATGCAGTGACAGGTGAGTGGACGCTTGATCCTCGTGCTGTTGCGGTTAACCTCCCTTACGGTACTTACGCAATTGAAGAGACTGTTCAGCCTGTAGGTTATACAACAGTCGATTCAGAAGAGTTTAATGCCGTTCACGGCAGAACAGCCGCTCCTACTAATAGACAGTGGATCGTTGTTAGAACTGAAGGTGCTCCTGCAAATGACCTTACTTATAATATAGTAACTAATGCAGATGCAGATTATACACCGGCAAGAAACCTCGTCATCAGAGGCGGTATTGAAGTTCAGAAGTCTGACTGGGACGTTCTCCTTAATGATTACGTTCTTGAACCTGAGGGTAACGGTGCTTGGACAGATATCGGATTTACTCTTTACAATGAGAGCCCTAATCCGGTATGGGTAGACCTTAACGGCAATGGTGTGATTGAGACTCGTGAGATCTTTGATACTGATGCCGCTATTGTAAGCTCTGATAATAAGTACACAACAAAGCCTGAGTATACATTTACTCTTGATGTAAACGGACACTTCCAGTCTCCTTCCACATGGCTTCCTTACGGTAGCTATAGGATTGCCGAGATGACAGACGAGTCCTCTGTAACAAGAACAGGCTATCACATGCTTAATTCAGAGGCAGACGGTGGTGTAAGACACTTCACCATCCGTGAGAACAACACGATTGAAGCTGCTAATAAGTTCATCTATGAGTACACAGGTGACGATTATGTTTACGCTGATGATCATACATTTGCTAATGCTGTGAAGCGTGGCGGAATCATGATCTCCAAGTACAACAAGGATGACAAGACGCAGGTAGCTCAGGGTGATGCTTCCCTCGCAAACGCTGAATTCGCAATCTGGAATACTTCTGATCACTACGTTATCGTAGACCAGAATGGTGACGGAGTCCTTTCAGACAAGGAGAGAAAGTACCCGATCCTGCCTTGCACAGAACAGCAGATCAACGAAGCTATCGCAAACGGCATTGCTTCAAGAACAAACGCAACCGGTGCTCTTGAGTGGTACGGTAAGGATAACGCAGGCAACGACATCATCACAGCATGCGTCATCAAAACAAATGCAACAGGCGTTGCTCAGACATCTGGTATTGCACTGCCTTTCGGTGACTATATTGTTCGTGAGGTTAAGAGCTCTGAGGGTTACCATATCGATACTAACTTCAATATGCACGTAATCCTTACAGACGAAGTAACAACAGCTACAGAGCTTCAGGTTACTTCCGACGGCAGATCTGAGTATGCTATCCCTGTTGATACATACGCTACGATCGACCGTAACGCGAATGTATGCACGAGAGACGGACGTCTTGTTGATATGACTTCTATCGGAAGCACATATGCAGCAAACGCAGTCGAGCATCCCGACGGAAGATACGATGCAGAAACTAACGAATACAGATCTTCAGTTTATGAGTCTGTGATCAGAGGCTCTTTCGTACTTCAGAAGGTAGATGAAGACGACTATGAAGCATACAAGAACGGTGAGACATTATACAAGACATCTGAAGGCAAATATGTGATCGAGCCTCAGGGTGATACGACTTTTGCTAACGCAAAGTTCCAGGTAATCAACCGCTCTAAGGAAAAGATCTATACTCTGACTTATGACGCAGCAGGTAATGAGGTTCTCACCGGATATCTGCCCGGAGAAGTCGTATGGACATTCACAACAGACGGTAACGGTTACTATGAAGCACCCGACGATCTCCTGCCTTATGGTACTTACGAGATCCAGGAAGTTTCTCCTTCACAGGGCTACATGCTCACAACTCAGAAGGATATGACTTTCACGATCGGACGTAATGCTAACGGCACGGCTGAGACAATCACCAGAAATGATGAGATCGACCGTTCGAACACAGAGAATGACCTCGTATTTACGCTTCCCGGTTATGAGATCACAAGAATCAACGGTGCTACTTACGAGATTAAGAACACAGCAACAGGTAAGCTCGTAACAAATGCAAGCTTCACTATTAGCAATGGCAGCAGCGATGTAGTTTATGAGTTTATCAACACAACGACAGGCGTATCCGACGTTCAGGCATTCCAGCCCGGCGAACAGATCTTTGCAGTTAAGACTGACGCTAATGGTCGTTTCGTGATGAGACAGCTTACGGCACACATCGAAGGTACTGATTACCGTACAGGTACAAAGTACACATTCGCAGGTGACGTAAACGGAACATGCACTGTAACTCTTGGCGATTACAACGCTAAGTTCATTGCAAACCTTACAACTAACACTGTCTATGACAAGTATCCTATCGAAGAACCTGTTATCCGCGGTGGTCTGAATGTTCTTAAGGTTGACGAAGATAAGTATACAGACGCTACAGAGATGTATTCACCTTCCGGTGATGCAACCCTCGGCGGTGCTACTTTCGCAATTTACAACATTTCTGACAGATACGTTTGGGTACAGGATGAGAAGGGTAACTGGAGAAGAACATTTGCCGCTACAACAGACGGTAAGTGGATCTCTCAGGATGACGTAGAAGCTGATGCAGTTTACGATCCTGATGAAAAGGCAACAAGAGTTGGACAGACAAAGATCAACGGTGTTACAAGCACTGGTATGGTCAACTCTGCTAATAAGGTTACAAGCGATAACGGTGCTTACACGCAGAACATCTCTGCATTTAACGGAGCTGCATCTGAGGATGTAATCAACAAGTATCATACAAACGATGTCGCAAGACTCGGAAACAATGATCTTTGGGATCTCCTCAACAATCAGACTCCTGTAATGCAGATCACAACTGATGATCTCGGTTTCGCTACAACAGGCGAGCGTGATCTTCCTTATGGTACTTATGTAATCCTCGAGGTTGAGTCTTCAAGAGGCTACATGCTCCCGAGATGTTGGTATCGTATCGTTGAGATCCGTGAAGACGGTCACATGTATACATGGGACGAAACAAATACTGCACTCACACCTAACGTTGATACTCAGGTTACAATGGAGCCTGTCATCCGTGGTGATGTTCAGATCGTTAAGCAGGACGGACAGCTCGGTGCACCTCATTCTCAGGCTGCTAACGGCCTCGAAGGCATTGAGTTCAAGATCTATAACGTATCTGACAATGCAATCTATTTGTGGGAGCTCACAGGTTACAGGAATGAACCTCTGGTTGATACTGTAAACGCTACGTACAACACGCCTACAAAGATCATCAACAGCACTCTGTTCAATCCTACTTCAAGCAGAGGTTGGACAAACATGGATTCCGAGCCTTCCAACTATGTAGCAACTATCGTTACACATTGGAATGAGTCCATGCAGGCATACACAGCTGAGACATATGTCATCAACCCTGACGGTTCCAAGAAGGATGTTGCCGCTGACGGCACAACCATCAGAGGTGCTCTCCCTTACGGTACATATATTATCCGTGAGAGCAAGACCAATACGGTTTATGAGTTCACCGACGGTAAGGCTTGGATCTTCCAGATCAGGGAAGAGGGACAGGTACAGCAGTGCGGTCTGCAGTCCGGCGATACAATCGGAATCTCTGATGCACATCCTATCATCTTCGTTAACCAGATCGAGAGAAACGATGTATGGTTCAACAAGATCGGTGACGGTGACTCTGTCCGTATGGATACAATGTGGGTCATCAAGAACGAGGATACAGGTGAGCGTCACGTAATCGTTACGAACAGCGGTTCTGACGACGATAATACCGGTAACGGTACATACGAGTCTGCAGCCGATGTTAACAAGCACACCTATGAGACAAACGCAAACGATAAGTTCCTTGCTTATATCGATGCTAATGGTCTCTTAGACACAGACACTCAGGTAGTTACTGAGAAGGACGCTAAGGAGAACGGCAATGCTGACGGTAAGCCTGTTGCTATCACAATGGGTTCTGTCAATAAACACGTTGTCGGTCATGAAGAAGTCGCAGCAGGTTCTAAGGATCCTGTATTCGTTGTTGACTCCGATGATGGCCTTAACAACAACGGCATGGGCTATGCAGTCTATGACGCAGGTACATGGTTCGGTTTCTGTGAATATACTTCTTACAAGGCAGGCACATCTCCGAGCCAGTTCGTCATCAATGGTCAGGCAACTGAAGAAGTAATCGTTATTGATGAAACAACAGGCAAGCCTGTCATCCTGCACTGGGCAGATCCTGATGACAGCGTCGGTGCATTCCCTTACGGCCACTACACTATCAGCGAAGTTAGAACTGATACGAATATGGGTTACGGCTTACAGTCTTACTCATTCACTATCAATAATTCTAATACTGATAGAACAAAGTGGGCTTCCGAGCTTGATTCTCACGACCGTGAGGTAGACCTCGGTACAATCACCGACGATAAGGCTCCTGAGTATTTCGTAGAAACAACACTCATCGATACGAAGACAAACTCTCATATCGCTGAGGCAGCAACAAGCACGAAGCTCACTGAGACAGTCACATACTCAACAACAGGAACAACAGACTTCGGTAAGAAATTCCATGTTGAGGCTGACCTCTATATCGCTCAGAAGGGTGATAACGGTGAGTGGACGATCTCCGGCGATCCTATCGCTCATGCAAAGAGCAATGACTTCATACTGAACGGATTCTTCGGTCAGCAGACAGTCACATTCGATATTGATGCTTCTGCACTGGCAGGCAAGACAGTAGTAGCTTATGCTTACCTCTATAAGGGTGACTCCACTAATGCTGTAGCAAGCCACAAGGACGCAGGTGATGCTCTTGAGCAGGTAAGATTCCCTGAGATCACGACAGAGTTCAATGCAGCTCTCACAGGCAACAAGATCGTTCCTATGGGATCCAACGTAACACTCGTCGACACAGTACATGCAACAAATCTCGCACCTGATACGAGATATGCAGTATCCGGTCAGCTTATGACAGTTGATAAGGATGGTAATGCAGTCGCAGTTAAGGGCGCAGACGGTAAGGCAATCATTGCGACATCTGCTTATGAGTTCGTAACTGAGGAATCTTATGACTTCGAGCTCGTATTCACAGGTGTCAACACAGAAGGATACGAAGGTAAGTATTTCGTAGCTTATGCTCAGCTCCTCGTTAACGATCAGGTTGTAGCAAAGCATAATGATATTACTGATAAGAATGAGACAGTTGTCGTACCTCGTATTGAGACAGATGCAGTTGACGGCGTTTCCGGCGATCAGCAGGGTGTATACGCTAAGACAGCAAACATCAAGGATACAATCACATTCGAGAACCTCGCAGTAGGTGACACATACACAGCTCAGGGTACTCTCTATGAGAGACTTGACGATGGTTCAGTCATCCCTGTAATGGTAACCGGTGCTGATGGCAGTACGGCAGTCGTAACAGGTCTTGTAGAGTTCGTTCCTACGGAATCTAACGGACAGGTTACAGTCATCTTCGACTTCGATTCTACAGAGTATGCAGGTAAGGATATCGTAGTCTTCGAGACCATCTACATGGGCTCCGTAAAGGCTGAGGGTGTTACTTCTGTAGCAGATCTTGTGGCAATCGCTAACCACAGCGATGCTTCAGACGAGAGACAGATCGTTCATTACCCTGAGATCCGTACAAATGCTGCTGACATGACAACAAAGACACAGAGTGCTCTTGCTGTTACTGACGCAGGCATTGTAGACCTTATTACTTATAAGAACCTCATCGTAGGTAAGGCTTACGTCTTTGAGGGTACACTGATGACTAAGGACGAGAACGGCAACGCAATTCCTGTAACAGGAAAGGACGGCAAGCCGGTAACACTCCGTTCCGAGGAATTCGTACCTACAGAGAAGAACGGTACTTACGAGATGACATTTAAGTTCGATGCATCGAACTATGCAGGTAAGGACATTGTTGTCTTCGAGAAACTCTTGTCTGCTACGAACACTGATATCGTTTATGTATCACATGAGGATATCAACGACGAGAACCAGACAGTACACTTCCCGAAGATCAGAACTGTCGCTCACGATGCTACGACAGGTGACGAAGTAGGTTATGCAACTGAATCTACAGTATTCGTTGATACAGTTATATATGAGAACCTTGTCCCTGGTCTTACATATCGTGTAGTCGGTACGATCAACGATAAGGAAACTGGTCTCCCGATCAAGGAGTCTGGTGCCGTTCCTTCAACAACACCTGCAGCAGGTAGTGATGATACGGATGTTACACTCGATCCGGCAGCTTCTACAACGAACAACGACGGATTCATCACAGCTGAAACAACATTTGTTGCTCCGGCTAAGGATGGTTCAATTGATGTAACATTCACATTTGATGCAAGAGCATTCAAGAATCGTGATGTAGTTGCATTCGAGACTCTCTACCTCGTAGTAGATACGGATAAGACGATCATCACAGAAGATACTGTTAATACTACAGAGTACAAGATGGCAGAGCATGCTGATATCAACGACGAGAATCAGACAGTTCACTATCCTGACGTTTACACTGAAGCTCTCGAGAAGAACTTCAAGCTCCACGAGTCATTCGCAGGAGAGAGTGTAACGATCGATGATAACGTACACTGTCAGAACCTCGTTATCGGCAAGGAATACACGATCCGTGGAACACTTGTTGATAAGAAGACAGGCGAAGGCATCATTGACGCTGACGGTAAGGCAGTATCCGCAGAATTGACATTCACTGCAGAAGAGAAGAATTGTGAGAAGGTTCTCTCATTCACATTCAACGGTTCTGCTCTGAGAGGTCATACGGTTGTTGCATTCGAGACGCTCTATCATAATGATAAGGTCGTAGCCGTTCATGCTGATTTGTCCGACGAAGCACAGACAGTTTACTTCCCGGATATCAAGACGATCGCTACATCTATCATTAACGGCGGCAAGCTTATTGAACCTATTGAGGTCGAGACAATCAGAGACGAGGTTAAGTATTCTAACCTCATCATCGGACATACATATCGTATCGACGGTGCTCTCATGTTGATCGGCGAAGACGGCACAGTCACAGCTCTTACAGACGCTGACGGCAAGGCTATCACAGGTTCTGTAACATTCACCGCAGAGGTAACAGACGGTTCAGTCTATGTAGACTTCGGCAAGATGAAGGTGGAAGACCTCCTTGGTAAGAACATCGTAGTCTTCGAGGATCTCTACAATGTAGACCTTGACGAGCCTGTACATCTCGTTGAGCATCATGATGTAAACGACAATGACCAGACAGTTCGTGTTACGAACCCTCAGGTTGCTACAGTTCTCGCTGAGACTGAGACAGGATCCAAGTGCATTGCTGCTGAGCAGACAGCACATATTACGGATACTATCCAGTACACAGACCTCGTACCTGGAAACAACTACGTGATCGTTTCGACACTTGTTGATCAGGTAACAGGTGAGACGCTGAAGGATGACAAGGGCAACGACCTTAAGGTTGAAGCTGAAGTCACACCTGAGAACGCAACAGCATCTGTCACAGTCAACTTCACATTTGAAGGCAAGAATCTCGAAGGCAAGGTTGTTGTAGCGTTCAATGAACTCTACAGAGTAATCGAAGGCGAGAGATATCTTGTAGTCGCAGAGAAGGATCTTGAGAATAAGGACCAGACGGTTACATTCCCTAAGATCGACACAACAGCAGAAGACGCAACAACAGGCGACAAGACGCTTGCTTACTCCAAGACGGCAGTAATCCGCGACCGTGTTGATTACTTCGGACTTGAGACAGGTAAGATCTACACTGTAACCGGTACACCTTACGATAAGGAAACTGGTAAGCCTGTTGAAGGTGTTGCTCCTGTAACCGTTACATTTACTGCATCTGCAGCTAATGGATCGGTAATCGTCGAAGTACCTATCGACACAACGGCTCTTGCAGGCAAGAAGATCGTTATGTTCGAGGACCTCGCTTACGAGGGTAAGACAATCTGTGTACACCACGATATCAATGATGATAATCAGACTGTAACAGTTTGCTCCATCGCAACAGTCCTCACAGGCGCAGACGGTGCAAAGACAGTTAAGCCTACAAAGGTAACCATTACGGATACTGTTAAGTTCACCGGCCTCACACCTGGTCAGACATACATCCTCTCCGGTGAGATTGTTGATAAGGGTACAGGTAAAGCTGTAACTGGTACAACAGCAACAGCCACAACACCTGCTCCTTCCGAGTCGACAAACGGTTCTGAGAACGAGTCTGAACCTGATGCAGAGACAATCGTCTACGTATCCAACAGTGGTATCTACCATCTGAAGGAAGACTGCAGCGGTTTGACAAACTACACAGCAATGCCTTTGAACGAAGCTATTGCAAGAGGCTACAGAGCATGCCAGGATTGCGCAGCATCTACTGAAGCAACACCTGAGGCTACTGCAACGCCTACACCGACAGAAGCTCCGACGACTACTTCTACAGTTACACCTACACCTGTTCCTACGAACGTTGCAGGTAACGTCGAGTACAAGGTTGTCGCTAAGAACATCATTGAGTTCACACCTACTGAGGCAAATGGTTCTGTACAGATCACATTCCAGGTAGATGCTACTGAATACAATGGACACAGCCTTGTAGCATTCGAGACAGTTACAACTAAGTCCGGCATCCTCGTTGCTGAACACAAGGACATCAACGATAAGGATCAGACAATCGTTGTAACAGATAAGACTACTGTAAGAACCGGCGTCACGATGTTCGCTATCGTATTCGCTACGGCAGCAGCAATCGCAGCAGCTATCTACGGTGTCTATGTTGGTATCGTTCTTAAGAGAAGAAAGAAGCTTTCTTCCGGAGAATCCGACGAAGGCTAAAGTCTTAAGATTCAGATTGGGACTCTGAACAATGTCTACCCGCCAGGCAACTGGCGGGTAGATTTTTGTTTGTTGCAAAATTGTGTCAAATATATTGATAAATGAGAGTATTTTAAGTATAATCATAAGGTAATGATATAACGAAAGGAACCTATAATGGCAAGGCGTGTTTATGGCGGCAGCCCGATAACGGAAACACAAAATACGGTAACAGAAGAGAAGCAGGACAAGTCAGATCTCAAGGAACCCGAGTTGGTATCCGAGCTGACTGTTTTTGCTGTTCCGGAGCCGCCCAAACCGAAAAAACGCAGGTCCTACGGAGCTCCGCTCGATCCCTCTCTTGTAGAGGAAGAGAAGACAGAAGAACCCGAAGAAGATCCTGTCGCTGCAGCCGAAATACGAGCAGTCGAGCAGTCTATTGCAAAACGCAAAAAGCAGGCAAGGGTAAAATTCATTATTGTTTCTTCTATATTTGCCGTTATCATTGGTGTACTTGGTTTCTTTGCTTTGCAATATTATCAGCAGGATCTGGAAGTTTCACAGATGTGGGATGACGTAAGACACGCGGCGTATGTACCGAGTGAAGAACAGCAGTATACGGCGACGGTAGGAGATCCCCAACAGCTTGAAGTAGCTCTTGCATACCCGGATGATCCCATGGAAAGATTGATCGATTGGGAGAAACTCAAGAGCGTGAGCCCGAATATTTTGTGTTGGGTCTATATTCCCGGTACTAAGATCGATTATCCTGTTATGCAGGAACAGAACAGGTTTGAGACTTATTATCTGAACCACGATGCTTATGGCAAGTATTGTTATTCCGGTTCGATCTTCGCACTGAAGGGCCCGGATGACGTCGAAGACGCACATCAGGTATTTTATGGTCATAATATGATCAATGGTTCGATGTTCGGGTCACTTCGTAAGTATAAGGCAGAGGACTATTATAAAGCCCACCCGTACATTTACGTTTATTATCCCGACCGTACGGAAAGGTGGATCGTCTGGTCGGCGTATGCGACGACACAAGAGGATGAAATCTATAATGTTCCGTATGTTAAGGATTCACCCGAGTATAAGGTTCTGATCGATAATATCAACAGAAACAAGAATTATTCGACATCATGCGGAACCGTTACGAGTTCCATGAATACACTGACATTGTCGACTTGCAACAATTCAGGCGGAAGCCACGATAAGCGTTTTGTTGTAACAAGTATCATCAGTGATATCAAGTGGTTGAATAACGATGCCCGTATCGAGTATGAACAGGCAGAACAGGAAAGACAGGACGAGATCGACAGAGCCCGTCAGGAAAGAAACAGAACCGGCAATAATGTGGATCACTACACTATAAATTTCGGAGGAGATAACGACGAATGATACCGAGACGATACAGGTCAAATGAATTGATCGGACGTAAGTGTAAACCGGTTCATTCGATTAGGAATGGAGCAGGGATTGTAATTACGCCTGATACGGTGTGTACGATAAGGTCGGCACATTACGGCGTTGAAGTATCGACTGAGAAATGTCCGTGTTGCGGTATGTATTGTATCATTTCGCGGATTTCGAGGGATGAGCTGGAACTCATAGACGAGAGGAGTGATGATGAATGATACCTGAAGGATATAGAAGAGTTTCGGCAACAGTGTCGGACAAAACATATCAGCAGTTGGATTATTGGTCCTCAAAGAAGGGTATCTCAATGAATGAGTATCTGAATGATGCCATCAATCTGATGATTCGTTGGGAGAACAAAGATTATCCGCTTACAACGATGGAACAGGAGAGACTCAATCAGTTGATAGACAGGCTCGCCGTGCTGGCATCCAATCAGAAGAGTCTTGAAAGTATGGTAGCATCAGGTTTTGAATCATTGACGGGTCTCGTCAGAGGTGATAACTACCTTTTGGAGAACGACGACGGCGAAATATAAGGAGTTGTTTAAGTGGGAAAGATATTGTTCAGCAGTTGGATAGTCAGAGATGGCGCCGGAGAGCGTGCATTAAGGAAAGCTTCTATTGGTATCAGAAAAGAAGGTTTTGTAATGTACGACGATCGGGGTTTCATGCTGAGCGACGGTCTGATTAAATGGAGAAATGCGACTATACAGAGGATAAACAGTCCCATATGGCTGTTTCCTGCCGAAGGGATAACTTATGATCATTACATACGGCTTGAGTGCCCTGATGCAACATATATAATGGTTACAAACGACGGAGAACTCGAAAAGTCTTTTATGGATGAGTTGAGTTCGATCGGTGCAGACATTGCAAAAGATGAATTAGAAGAAGGTGCATGACCAATGGGAATTTTAGATATATTCAACAGTGATAATCCGGAGAAGATAAGAGCAAAGATAGTAAAGTTGGAGAAAGAACGGTTAAAGGTCGAGTGTGATCCTATGAAGAGCAAAGATGACTTGGTCAACTATGACTTAAAGATCAAGGCGTTGAAGAAGAAACTGGATCCGAATTTCGGCGAAGATGACAAGGGAGATGATCCTTATGCCGTACGCAAGTGATTACAACAAGTTCAGACATCTTGCATCTGAAGGACAGGAAGCAAAACCTGTTATTCGTGAGGCAGCAAAGGTTGAACCCGTAAAAGAGGAACCGAAGCCTGTCGAAACGAAGGCAGAGGTTAAACCTGTCATTAAGACCGCGCCTGTGTTTGTTCCCGGTCAGGCTCAGAAGGAAGAGGAACCCCGTAAGGAACCGCCCGTTATAAAACAGGTTGAACCCGTGAAACCTGCAACATTTATGCCCGGCCAGGGCAAACAGCTCTTACCTGAAATAGAAGCTGTCACGGACGGTTCAAAGCCTGAAAAGATCACGCCTGAAAGGGCGAGACTTGACACAGGTGATATCAAAGACCTGAAGGGCCAGACATCCGTGTTAAAAGGTATTCCTTCTGTACTTGTAAGGTCGATACAGAAATTGTTTCCTGACATGAATCAGTCAGATGCCTGTGCTGCATTCATGTATATGTTTATAAAACAGTACATTCCTGAGGAAAGGTTGAGTGAGGTTCCTGACAGTGTCAAGGAAAATGTGTTACAATATCGGGGAGACGAGATAACTTCCGACACGGTACTCGATTATTTGAAACAGAGATTTGATATCATGCAGGATCAGTTCCGTGATGTCAAAGATGAAAACCGTGAATTGAGACGTCAGTTAGATGCTGCTCTGCTTGCGTTATCGTACCTGATAACTGATATCGACGGAAATCTCGGCGGAAGTAAGATGAATTTCGTATCGGCATCTGTCGATGAGACATATCAGAGACTTATGAAGGACACAAAGAAAGCAGTTCAGGATAGAAAGAACAGAGACGGGAGGTCATACTAATGGCGGATGAAGAAGTAATGCAGCAGGAGAATGAAGCACCTGTAGAACCTGAGCAGGTAAGGGATTTTTCCGAGATATATAGGGAATTTGATGCAGAAGAAGAACAGAAGGAACAGCAGGTTAAATCCCGTGTGACGAGCCTTGCATCGAAGAGTGCCACATTGGCTGGTAATGCCGGTATGAAGCGTTTGACCGGTGTCGGTTTTGGTTTGCCGATGTTTGTGCCTCTCAATCTTAGCGAGGTTGCCGAAGAGACTAAACAGGCCCAGGCAAACGGATATAATGCGAAAACACTGAAGTATACGGATGATATGCTTCAGCATATGGATGAACTTGACGCAAGAAGGGTTATAGATGCAGGTCTTGCTGATAACCCGGAAGGCGATGTCGTTAAGACATATAATCAGAGAAGACAGGACAATGTGGTCGTGACAAATATGGCCGGTGGTCAGGATCGACAGATGGTGGCTACGCCTGCACCTAAGATCAAAGTTTTACCCGAACTTAAGGAAACAGTATATAAGTTCGGTATGGCGGGTGCTGTTGCGGGAATATCCGAACCTGAAGAGGAGAAATCCGGTAAGAAGTTTCAGAGTATCGAAGATCTGTTTGTGGATAACAATAAAGAACAGCCTGAAAACAGATATGCTGAGTTTGACGACAGCACTGATGATTTCGTTTCAACGCCTAAACCGACGGGTATCGACAGACAGGCTATAGCAGAAGCGATGATAGCGCCGATAGCTCGCAGAGCCCAGGAAGATAAGGCCCTCGAGGAAGATATGGCGTCAAGACTTTTCAGTCACGGCGGTGCATATATGTGATCCGTAGTTGAAAAAAGGGTTGATTTATGGATACTTTTTTGATATCATAACTTTGTGATAACAAGAAAGGAACTTTAAATCATGATCGGTATTTTAGCAGAGAAACCGTCTGCTGCCCGTAACATGGCCAAAGCCTTGGGCGGTGCGTCGGGAACTTATAATGGCGAGCAGTATCAAATCGTAGCGGCAAGAGGTCATATTTACGAACTCGTTGATCCTGATAAACAGGTACCGCCGGCTTTCGCACAACAGTATGCTTCATGGGATCTTCAGAATCTGCCTTGGGATGAGAGTATTTTCAAGTGGAAGTACGCTCTTAAGAAGGATACGCCTAAGACACCTGCAGGTCAGAGATATAAGGATCTCGTAGATAATATCGAGAAGGTTTTCAGTAAGTGCAATGAAGTATGTATCGCAACGGATGATGATCCGACGGGAGAAGGTCAGCTTCTGGCCTGGGAAGTCTTAGGACATTCCAAGAATTGCCCTCGGAAAGTCACCCGTATGTATTTTATAGATGAGTCTGTAAAAGAATTACAGAAGGCTTTCAAAAACCGTGTGACTCTTCCTCCGATGGAGAAGGATCCTGAATACAGGAAGTCTTTCTTCAGACAGAGGCTCGATTTCCTCACCATGCAGGAGACAAGAGTTGCCACAAAATGCGGAGACGGCCATTCCGTATTAAGATGCGGAAGACTTAAGTCCGTTATGGTTAAGGCAGTAGGCGATCAGCTTAAACTTGTTGCAGCCTATAAGCCCGTGCCTTTCTTCCAGAACAGATTTAAGGATAATAACGGGGTGATTTATACCAACCCTAATGAACCTACTTACCCCGATAAGAAGCAGGTTCCGAATACTTATTCATCATCGCCTGTCACCCTTGACAGCAAGCAGATGAAATCCACACCGCCTCCGAAACTTATGGACCTTGCTGCTCTGTCAGCAAGACTTGCTCCTAAGGGTATGTCGGCAAAGGCAGTTCAGGACACATATCAGAAGATGTATGAGTCTCAGATAGTATCTTATCCGAGAACTGAAGATAAGGTCATCACACCGGAACAGTTTGACGAACTTCTGCCTTTGGTAAACAAGATCGCAGCTATCGTAGGTGTTGATACAAAGTATCTGACGCACAGGACAGCCCGTGCTACACACGTTAAAACAGGTGGCGCACACGGTGCAAACCGTCCGGGAACCAATGTTCCTAAGTCATTAGCGGATCTCGATAGTTTCGATAAGGGCGGTAAGGGTATAGCAAGAGCCATTTATCAGGCATTGGCAACAAACTATCTGGCAATGCTTGCCGAAGATTATGAGTACGAGGCTCAGAAAGGTCACGTTACGAATTATCCCGATTTCGTAGGCAATGTTCAGGTTCCTAAGAAGATGGGTTGGAAGCTCGTATTCAATGATGATGCTGATGTAGATCCTACCGATAATGCCAAGGGCATCGGCACGCAGGCTGATCCGTTTGTTCATGAGGGTTATCCTCCGAAGCCCGCTAATCCGACTATGAAGTGGCTTATGAAGTATCTCGAGAAGCATGATGTAGGTACAGGTGCTACGAGAACATCAACATATGCGGAAGTCACGAACGCAAAGGCGACTTATCCGCTCTTGAAAGATACGAAGGGTAAGATCACGATGACTGTTTACGGTCAGATGTGTTATTTACTGATCGACGGCACAAAGATCGCTTCGATCGAAGTCACCGAGGAAATGCAGAGAAATATGCGTGAAATCGGTGAAGGCAAAAAAGATCCTGAAGTCTGCTTAAAAGCTGTTCAGCAGATGGTATTGGACGATATGAAAGTAATGAAGGAGAACAGCCCTAAGATTAGAAAGGAATTAAACATCATGGCAGGAGAGAAGAAGGAAAAGTACACAGGTATCTGGAACGGTAAGGAAGTATCATTCAATCGTGAGTGGAGCCAGCATAAGTTTACGGATGACGAGTGCGAAAGACTTTGTGCGGGTGAGGATATCACTATTGAAGCGGTTTCATCCAAGACCGGTAATAAGTTTAAGTGTCACGGAGTCTTGGCTGACGATCTTACCTTTAAGGACAAGGAAGGTAAGGACAGACAGTACACAGGATTCAAGAATCTTGGTTTTGTCAACGACGTCAATAAGTCAGGCATCCCTAAGAAGTGGTGCGAGCACGTATTCACAGATGAAGAGATGACAAACCTTGAAGCAGGTCTTTCTGTAGAGAGAGAAGACTGGTTCTCCAAGAATAAGAACAAGACTTTCAAGGCTACGATCAAGTGGAATCCTGACGAGAAGAAGTTTGATTTCGTCTGATTTTATGATATTATATATGGAGATTTTTTCGGAGGACGGGTATGGCTAAGGCTAAGGAGAGTTATAAGATCCCTACATCACTCACAAGTAACTATTTGGATATGGAAATCGCCATCCAGAAGGATGCTGTCGGTTTCCGTCCGATGCCTGTCAGAGTCATACTTTTTTGGATCGCCGGTATCTTTATTTGGTTTTACCTGACGTTCAATGGCGGTTCGATCTTCCGTGAATCTCCTCTCTGGGTAAAGATCCTGTTTTCTCTTGCGTGGTTCGCACTCGTGTTTGTTCTTGCAAACCGTGATGCCCAACAGAGGATGCAGATCGAGTATTTCCCGGCTTTGATGAAATATATCGTTAAAGCGAACAGGACAGTACACACAAGAAGAACGGATGACGCTGGAGCTTTCTATGGCATCGTAGGTATTGATTCCATAGATAACAGCGGTCTCGTTCATTATTCCGACGGTACATACGGTTATTGGTATGCAGTTGTCGGTTCAGCATCTGCGTTGATCTTCGATGAAGATAAAGACGCGATTGTTACAAGGGTAGACAACTTCTATAAGAAGCTTCAGCCTGACGCACAGATAGAATATGTGACAGTCAAGACATCGCAGAATGTTGCGACACAGCTTGCTCATCTGGACGCTCAGCAGCAGGCTTTGGAGTTTGCCGATCCTGATGTAAACAATCTGTTTGTTGAACAATATAAACTTCTCCGCGACGAAGTCGGACAGAAGTTCAGGTCGATCCATCAGTACATGATACTGAAGGGTGACAACCGTGAAGCATTGTCTTCATTAAACAGCACATTACTTTCAGAAGTACAGAATTCATCACTCATGATCAAGAGATGCGATCCTCTTTATGAGGAACAGATCCTTACGATCTTGAAGAGTATCTATAGGGGAAACTGACATGTTTGGCAAGAAAAAGATAATGAAAACCTATGACTTTGCGGATTTTCCGCATCTCACGGATATTAAGCCCCGTGAGCGTTATGTTTTTCACAGTGATTACTACGACGTAGATGATTCCGTAGCAACCATTCTTGGTTTCTACCACTCAGAGAACAGTGATGAACCGCTTCCTACATTTTGGGGCGTAAACCGTCTCCCGAGGAATATTCTCAATAAGAATGTAACGATAATCGGTTTCGAGCAGATCGCTCGTATGAGTGAAAGCTGGGTAAGAGACCATAAAGACACGGCTGAAAAAGTCATCGGAATGAACGCAAACGAGCAGGAAGAAGCCGGTAAGTCCATGTCCGAGAAGAGAAAGGCAAAGAGAAATGTAGTCGAACTCGCCGAGATCATGAGGGAGCTGGATAACAGTGCATCTTACCTTCAGTGTGTTTACAAGATGATGGTCAAGGCACCCGACCTTGATACTCTCGACGATGCGGTTAAGAGCATCGAAACATGGTATACAGAGCGTTTCGGTAAGAGCCTTCTCGCATCACCTTTGATGGGATTGCAGAGACAGGAACTTACAAACCTCTTCGCAAAGAATGAGAAGAAGGACGGAAGACCGTTTTACTATACATCTACTGAGTTTGCGGGTTCTTACTCACTCGTAACTCATGGTATTGAAGATCCTTACGGAGAATATGTAGGCTACATGAAAGGCGATGTCAATAATGCAGCCGTACTGTTCGAAGTTGACAGATATAAGGAACACATCGTTGTTGGCAGCGAATGGACTAAAGACCGTGCTGACACAAAAATACCTGTTCCGGATTTTTGGGGTTCAAAGATCTCCCAGAGTGCTCTGATGCATAATCACAGGGTTGTTCATATCGTTTTGGACAAATGTGATCTTGATCTTTTAGGCCCTAAGTTTGAGCGTATTACATCTAAGATCGATATGAATAACGGTGATGTTAATATGTTCGAAATGTTCGGTGATGCGAAAGATGAGCTTTCTATCTTCGCAAGACAGGAGCAGAAGATCAGACTTATGATGAATCTGATTTCTGAGCCTGCACCGGAATATAAGAGTGCCGTCAAAGGCGTATTCCATGATGTCTTCACGAAGTTTTATATTCAGAAGCACATGTGGGATCCGGATCCGTCGAAGAACAGACAGAATCTGCGTGTCGTAGGAATCCCTCATTATGAGGTTCCGAGACTTAACGAATTCGTTGCTTACATTGAAGGTGAGCGTCAGAAATATCTCAAGGACCAGGACGTTGAGCGTCTCCACGCTGCAACGGAAGTTATGTCAACCTTCAGAGAGTTGAGCGAAACGAACGCAGATCTGTTTGATAAGATTACATCAGATAAGATCGATTATGTAAGAAACGGAAGACGTGTAATCTATGATTTTTCAAGTCTTCGTGTAAGAGGCCAGGAGATTGCAATGGCTCAGCTTGTCAATATAATCGGTTATGCCGTAGGCAATCTGAGTAATGGTGATGTAGTTATCATACACGGTGCCGATCAGATATCTGATAAGGTTAAGGATTACCTTGATGATCAGCTTAAAGACCTTTATACTAAGGGCGGACGTGTAGTCTTTTTATACAACAACATAGATAAAATGCTCGCTGATAACGATTTTAGTCAGACGAGCAAGGCTGATTACACGATAATGGGTACAATGTCGCCTCAGCAGTTGGCACAGTACGAGAGCGTTATCGGACAGAAGATACCTGGAGATCTGAAAGCTCAGGTTGCTGAGAAGTCACCTGATATGATCTACCTGAGAAGAGGCTTCACGAATGTAGTCTTTGATCAGGACCTGTCTCTCGGTATGCAGAAGAAGAGGGGACTGAGAATATGAGTAGTGTAAAGAAAATCTTAATTGCTATGGTGGCTGTGTTTATTGCAGCCATTGTTGCATGGAGCATGACATCTTCGTTGATCGTTCATGCTGCAGATGATGAGGATACTACAGAATATTCATTGGCTCAGATGTCTGAAGCGGCAACTAAGTTTTTCAGTTATGCTATGTCACCTGAAAATGGCGGTAATACAGACAGTGAATACGATGTTTCTTTGCCGAGTAAAGTTACTTTCACAACGGCCGGCGGTATGCTTGGTTTCATTGATCCTGATGCAACAAAGAAGGAAGCCGTAAATTTCTGGACAAGTGCCGGTTCAACAAAGAATCAAACAGAATACCCTTATCAGTTCCTGGCAAGCTTAGGCAATTCTGCTTTTTATGAATATGCTAAATATGGTTATGCATTGAATCAAATGGGTATTGACCAGACAGGCAATCCTACTGCAAGCACTGGCTTGCGTTGGTTTGTCGGTCTCATAATGATGATCCTTTATATCGGTTCAGCATTTGTTAATGTTGTATTTTCATTCGCATTGACTCTTTTGAAGTTTGCCAATCCTTTCCGTTTGTTTGCAGGCAAAACACACGGTGTTGGCACTGGTAGCGGTATTTTGGAAGGAATTGACAGTATCGAGACCGCCGCAATGTCGTATGCTTCAGGTGCTGATAATAAAGCAGCAAAAGCTATTGCGAGTGGTGTAGGTGGTTTCGCTACTAAACTTCGTGAGTTATATAAGACATCTTCGAGCATCGGTACAGCAATTGTATTGCCTATTATGACGGCATTCATGATTGCATCCATTACTTTATTGCATGGAAGACCTGTGGGTAACAAGAGAACCGTATGGGAAAAGATGAAGCCTTGGGTTCTCAGGCTTGTGTTCTTAGCTTTCGGTGTACCTCTCATGTTTTCTTGTTATGATATCGTTTTGACAAGTTTGTCTGATCAGGTGGCTGCGTCAAATCAGACCGGTACGAAGATGATTGCATCTACGTTTGTTGATTTCGAGGTTTGGGCTACAGACTATAGTTTGGAGCTTCCGTCAGATCAATATAATATTTTGATTGATAAAGACGGTAAGGTAAGTGACAGTACGCTTTCTTATTCTCGTAATCTCGCTTATGAGATCAATTATATGACTGGTGCATTCGGTATGTTACCGGCGTCAGCAGAGAATTCGGTCATAGGTAGTAACAGCACTTCTGCAGATGCAATGATCGAAGATTCTTATGTTTGGAATAATAACAATACATCCGGTAAGAACAGTACCGAGTACAAAAATAATATTTCTGCAAACTTTGGAAATATCTTAAGTGTTGTCGGAGAATTGCAGAAGTATATGAATGGCGATATGATCACGGCAAGTTCATATGAAGGTGCTGTTGTTAAGTCGAGACTCATGGGACAGGATCAGGAAAAAGTCCGTGAAATGTTCCTTGATGGTTCAAATTGGGAGCATTATCTGAAGCCTAAGGAAGGCGATGTTGATGATGGAACAAAGCGTTTGTTAGCAGCTTATGATGCAACAAGATCATCAGGTACTACTTACGCTAAAGCAATCAACATCTTCTCAAATCAGGGTTCAGATATGTATATGCACACATCAGGAAATGCGGCTTTCTGGCTTCGTTCACATCGTAGCCGTACTTCCGGTAGCATAGTATCATTGGTTACTCGTCTTTTGGGTGTAAGAACCGGTTTGTCCGATCTGTCAATGTATAATTACTTGAACTCTTCTTTCACAGAGACTTCAGTTATTGTATATTCACCTAACACATCTTCTTCTGCAGTCACAAGACAGAATCATTACGCAGTCAACAATGTTGGTGGTAATGGTTTAACAAAAGTATTGTATCTTGTAGATGCAATGGCTGTCATGGGTTGCGTAGCCGTTCTTGGTTATGTTTATGCTTTCGGTCTTATAATGGCAAACTTCAAGGCAATGTTTAAGGTCATTCCTAATGTATTCCTTGGTATTGCCGGTTCGATCAAAGCTATAGCAACGGTAGTGGCATATACGATCGCAATGTGTCTTGAAGTAATCATTACAATATTCCTATATTGTTTGGCTTGCGATATTGTAATGGCTATTGTTGCAATTGTTGAACGTCCTATGTTGATTTTGTTTAAGGATGTAGCAGGCGGAGATCTGATTAGTGTATTACACCCGATCCTTCTTATTGCAAGCATCATCCTTCTTTGCATCATTATTAAAGAAGCAATTAAGTGGCGTAAAGTTATCATTCAGGGTGTTGTTGAATACACGACAATGCTTGTTAATAAGTTCATGGGCGCCAGTGCATCCGCTCCTGATATGGAAAGTAAGGGTGGAAGCAAGCTTGGCAGAGTTGCAACTGTTGGTGCAGGTCTTGCAGTAGCAGGTGTTGCTTCTGGCGGATTCTCCGGCCTTGCAACATCACCTGCAGGTGAGGCAGTAAGTGCAGCAAGCGACAATCTTGGTATTACTGACGCAGCAAACACAGCTAAGTCAACCTTTGGTGTTACAACCACAGAAGGCACAGCAAGTGGTGATACTTATGTCAATGCTAAGGGCGGTGTAACAAAGAACGCTGAGTTTGGTACATCGAGTACTGCTAATGGCGGCGACACTATGAATACTGACGAGTATTCTGATAATCAGTATGACAACAGTACAGGCGGATCAGCTGTAACTGAAGGTGATGATTATGCTGGTGAAAACTATTCCGGTGATGAGTATTCCGGTGATGAGAATGTCGACGGTTATAACTACGACGACAGAATGTTGTCAGAAACACAGCAGGCTGAAGCATATAATGATTCTCACAACGACATGGAAGAGCGTGTACAGGCTCAGAATCAGGAAATGTATGCTAATGACAACAAGGCGTATAGCACTGATGCATCTGATAATACTATGACCACTAAGGATGTCACTGCACAGGAGATCGATGCCCAGCAGAAGAACTTCACGCAGGCAACTGACGATATGGTTAATCTGTTTAATCCTAATGTCGAAGTCAGGAATCAGGCTCAGGCTAATCTGAAGCAGTCCTGGAAGAATGCTCAGGACATTCATACTCAGGCGAACCAGGCGAGACAGAATATCAATAACGCCGGTGCTGCGATCGCTACGGCTACTACTGTTGACAACACAACGAACGAGAACAAGACCGTCAATGAAAACAAGACAGGCAACCCGGTTAAGGGTTCGTCGTCTCATAGTCATAACGGTGGCGGTTCCGTCAATGCGAAGAGGGCGAAGTTCGCTAATGCCGGACAGAATGGTTTGGCTACAGCATCTTCAGGCAGGCCTAATACTTATACGGCAGGTCAGATCAATACTCGTCCGAACCAGACTCCTGTGAAGGGTGCAGGCAGAGCTCCGTTGGCAACAACGCAGAATACTCCTCAGCAGCAGCCTCAGAAGCCGATCGTTAATAATACTAAGAAGATGAACAATACAGGTTTACAGTACGGTGCTATGGCTTATGCTAATACTGTAAGGAACACGACTCCTGTTCGCAGTGCTGAACAGCAGAATAACAGAAATACTCGTGTTGCTACAAATAATGCATATCAGTCGGCTCCGAGACCGCAGACGGTCGGTAATCAGCGTGCCAATAATGCAGCAGTCAGAACACAGAATGCTCAGATCAATAAGGCACGTAACATTACGGCTCCTGTTGATAAGAGACCTCCTATGAGGCCCACACAGATACCGACGCCCACAACCGCTGCAACCCGTCGTAGTTCAGCAAGTTTGACTTCCGATAATAATAGCGGAAGGGGAGGACCGGACATTAGACCTAAGAAGTAAAATGTTAACAATGAAATAAAATGTTTGACTTTTTAGGTTTATACACTATATAATATATTTGATTTCATATATATGGAGTATATGGGGTCCGAATATAAAAACTTACGAAAGGAGACAATCGGCTATGTCTATGTTAGAAATGCTTTCTATCTTTGCAGCTACTGGCAGTAACTGGTCTATCAACAACCTCCTCAACAACGTAAAGAATGCGTTGGCAAACTGGGGTGCTGTAATCGTTACGATCGTAGGACTTGTAATGGTAATCGTTGCAGTTGTTCAGCTCGCAAAGGGTCTCATTCAGGGACAGAGAGGACAGACTAACTGGGTTATGGTTATCATCTTGTTCTTCGTTGGTGGTGCGCTTGCTTTCTCTGGCGGCTGGTCTATCGTTCAGAAGATCTCTGACGGTGGTTCTGCAACGCTTAATGAGTTAGGCGGCGGTGAAATCGCTATCGTTGAAACAGTGGATGCTCCTGACTTTGCAGATTATTTCGGATAATAAGTTCGAAACGATCAATACAAGTTATTAACCGGTTAGAAAACAGAATAACCCTTCTCCGCATTTCATCAAGTTCCTTTCGCGGAGGAGGGTCTTTCTATGGTTGAAAAAACCTTGATTTATGAGTACATTTAAGATACAATAGATTCGAATAATACATATAAAGGAACTTAATTCTATGCGACAGTACGGGAGGCCTGTGAACCAGGCGGCGCCGAAATCGGCAGATAAATCGAAGGAAAAAGACGATATTGAGGAATCAAGTAAAATCGATTCCGAGAAGAAAGAAAACAACACACGAACTAAATTTCAAAAGCTCCTTGTTAAGTTGAAGCTGGACAAGCATCACAGAATGGAGCGTTTTGCCATTAGTTCGATCAGTTTGATCTTGGTTTGCGCTCTTCTAACGGTTTATGCTGCAAAGTTATATCTTGACCATAAGAAGATAGTCCTGACGGAGCAGGCAATATACACGACTGATACGGTATGGTCGTTATCAGGCGGTAATGTCCATGTTGAGAATATCTATCGTAATGAGGCTACAACAAAGGTATTCATCCTTTGTAAGATGGGTGAAGACACGATGGATAAGATGTCTACCGATGCTTCGAATTATCAGATGTTCGTTACAGGTTATACAGAGCGTTTGACAAATAATCTTGCCGGAGCCATTTATATGTTCGGTAATACGGGCTATATGGGTCTCTATTTCACAGATGCCAAGGGTATCGATGCTCATATGTATGATATCGTTGTTCGTAATACAAACGTCCTGTCAGCAGATGCTGATGAAGGTGTTCCTTCAAGATACAATGACGAGAGTTTTAAGTATCACGACCAGATCCAGATCTATGCTAATCTGGCCGGTTCAAGTGCAACTGTCGCAAGTTTTCTTGATGCCGAAACTCCCGACCTGACACAGATGTATGCTCAAACAGTTCTGGCTTCAAGAGAAGTAGAACTCAGGACACAGCTTAATGACACTCTTGTCGATATGAATACAACAATGGGTCTTATCAACGAATACCGTGACCGTCTTGAGAAGAGCAGTATTCAGATTCCTCCTATGCCGGCGATCATTGCTCATGATTACATCACAACTGATGTTGAGAAGACAAAGGGTAATGCAACCCAGTTTGATCCTTCCATAGTAAGTGAGAAGAATAATATAATCAGTGATCCTTACTCTGTAACGATTCATACATCAGAAGGAACTACTTACGAAACATACAAGGAACAGACAGGAAGTGAGGCTCCGAAGCTTTATCTGGTAACAGACAGTGTATTCCCGGGTGGATATCAGTTTAATTTTCAGGATTTGAGCCTTGCTGATCATTTTGTTAAGACATTACCTCCTGAAGGTACATCTGTAACTCAGTGGGTCATTAACAAGAATGCAGAGAAAGCCGCAAATGAATCCATCCCGGCAAGTTTTAATTGGGGTACTGCAGTAGGCGAGGATTCCCGTATGGATTGGTATTATACCAACGGAACACCTTTTGTCTATTCTGAAGCTGAGAATTATGACTCGTTTAAGAAGCAGATCAATGATGATAAGATCAGATATGAAGAGGCTGTATGCCACCTTTATGAATTAAAGTACCATTATCAGGTCGAATTACTGTATAATTATGTTAACCTGGCACAAGAGGCTGAGACAACAGAAAACACTTTCTCCGTCAACGCAAGTGAGAAGGCATTGACGATGTATTGGAAGTAAGGGTAACTTATGGCAGACAAGAATGAGAACAAGAGCAGTGAGTCTGAGCAGATCAGCAGCACTGCGGTCAATAATGCTCCTATAACAGAAGGGAGCGGAAGATCCGAAGCATATAAGAGTCTGATGGGAAATACCGCAGATGGAGCTTCGAGCGTTTCCGAAACCGCAGATATTGCCAGCAGGTCCGTAGCCGGCTCGTCAAACGAGCTTCCGAAGAGTTTCGGGAGCTTTGTTCGTAATGGAATCTCAACTATTGGAAACAAGGCTGTGAGTTTATTCAAAGGCTTAATGGGTATGTTGTCTGCAGGTTTAACGGCAATAGCAAGTTCTGTTGGCATGTCCGTTCAGGCATTGAGGATTGTAGGTTCTGTAACAGGAACTATGACTTTGATCCTGATTGCAGCACTTGTCATCGGTTATATGAACTCAAACAAGATCCTGCTTTATGATGACTACGAGGTGGATTGTGTCGCCGTAAGAGAAGAAGCAGCAGCTCAGGACCTGGACGAGATGGGTCTGTCACAGGTAGAAGAAGCTCGTCTCATCTATTCGGCTCTCTGTGATCCCCGTATTGGTTTTAAGCCGAAGTTCGTAGCAGGAATGCTTGCCAACGCTAAAGGTGAGTCCGAGTTGAAGCCGTTTTTGTACGAAGGTTATTATGCAAGCGGTTCAACTATGAGTAACGCCCGTGCAAAGTATGCGTTTAAAGATTGGAATGAATACACTTTGTGTTTGTTCAGTTATTATGACAATTGCGGTGTCGGTTATAACAAGAGTGCTTATTATGTAACAAGAAAAGACGGTAAGAAGATCTTACATCCCGGTCTCGGACTTTGGCAGTGGACGGGTGGAAGAGCAGGCAACCTGATCAATTTTGCCGAGCATATGGAACCTTATGTCGATAATGACCATGACGGCGAGAATGATCGTCTGTATGAAACTGATGTTCAGTTGGCATGGCTGATCAAAGAGGATTATGCGGGGGTCGTTAAGAAGGCTCAGAATTGGACGGGTTCACCTACAGAAGCGGCTGAATGGTTCCTCAAGAACTGGGAAGGTTGGCCGAACCTTGATCCGAATACGACTACATACAAGAGACACGTAGGTTCTGCTGAAAATTGGTATAAGTTGATGACACAGGACAAATGGGCTACAAGCTCTGCTTATGCGGGTTCCATTGTTGAGATGGCAGCTGTTAACCTTGAAGACGCACGTCTGAAAGGCATCGAAGCAGCATATGCCGGCACTCTTTGTGATGAAGAGGAAGAGTCAGGCATCTTCGATAACAGCTCTATTGCTGCAGCAGCCGTATCTTTTGCATATCCTAAGGGACATCCGGAGTATGCAAACTTGAACTATCCGAACACGGTAACAGGTTACGACGGAAAGCGGAAGTATATTATGCGTTATTGCACATCGCTTTATGTTGTTGCAACGAATGTAATTCTTAATGGTTCTCACTTACATGCTTACTCTGCATGTGATGTAACAGTCGGTATGTCGGTAAGAGCAACCGGTCTTGACGACGATTATCCTTGTGTTGGTTGCACACCGATCAAGAATAATTATCTGTCGTACGATAGCGACTGGAAGAGATTGGGTGAGTTCCAGACATCGAGTTGTAAGCCGGGCGACTTAAGACCTGGTGATGTATTGATATGCGGTGTTCATACACAGGTGGTTGTATCCCGTGAGTTGTGTGCAAAGAAGTGGCCGAACCTTGATGAGTTCGCTGACACAAAAGCGAATTGGGATGCTACGGACTATATCAACGCAGGAAAAACACCGCCTGACAGTTGTTGTTTCTACACCGTACACGGATCGTTCGCAAGCCCTGAGTATGTCGCGTCAAACGGTAGGGAAGCAAGCCGTGGACCGAGAGCTCAGCATTGGGATTCTTACGGTTTGAACGGTTGTGACTATCTGGCATTTAGATATGTCGGCCACGCTAACCCGGAGTCATCGTCTATTTATAAGCGTTTGGCTTCTGTAACGGCAGACCTCAATCAGCAGCACGATGGTTCTTCTGATATCGGAACATCCGATAAATCATACAGTTATTGGTACAATCTTAACCCGACTAAACATTGACAGTAGGGGTGAGATATATTAAAATATGTTCATAAATGAGTGGTTTTTAGCGAAAGGAACTTAAAATACCATGGGTAGATTATACGGTGTAGGCACCGAGAAAGACCGCGAGGCTGAAGCAAAACTGGCTGAGGAAAAGAAGTCCAAGCAGGGCTTTCAGAAGAAGATCGAGACCATCATCGCAGTCAGCGCTGTTGGTCTTGGTTTGATTGTGGCAGGTGTCAATATTGTTTCTGCAAGTATGTTAAGCGATGAAGCAGAAGGATACAAACAACAGCAGGCTGTTTTAGCCAATGAGCTTGCAAAGTATCAGGAAACAAATCCGTCAGGTGATACAAATGTTGAAGTCATCCAGGCTCAGCTTTATTCTGCAAAGGAAGCAGGCTCAAGGGTCTGTGAACTGCAGAATCAGTTTTGGACTTCAAAAGTCGGAACTACGGAAGACGATACTATCGTAGAGGAATTCCGTAAATATTTCGTAAGTACAAATGAGAACAGTACCCGTAATCCTTGGATACTGTTGAAACAGACAGATCTTCCTGCGGATTTTATAACAAGTCCCGGTTTTGAAAGACCTTTGTGGATCTTCGACAGTACCTATGATATGGCAGCAGACGAAGGTAAGGTGCCTGTAGTCTGGGAATGCTATGATCAATCAGACACGGAACATAAACACCTTATCGCGGCAGTTTATGCGACATATGACGCTAATTCCAATACTTTTGTTGATGCATCAAAGATCGAGACTGCTTATGGCAGTTGGTATTTGCAGACAATGGCTAATGCACAGGAAGTTGACGAGACTGTTCCCGGCGAAACAGATCAGTCTGCAGATCCTACGGAAACGACAGACAGAGTTGATGGCATTCTTGGCGCAGTAGGTGATCCTACAGAATCAACGGCAGATGAACCTCACGAAGGCGATACTGTTCCTGAAGCAACAACTCCTTCAGAGACAACCACAGAGCCGTCATCAGAAACGGCAGAAGCAACGGAGGCGACAGCAGGATGATAAAGGCACAGATAAAACAACATCTTATGTTGGTAATATGCGTCGGCATCAGTCTTTTGCTGATATTCACCGGTGCAATCATGAAGGGCGGAGCTCAGTCTTCAAGAAATGAGGCGTACGCTTTATTGACAGACACACAGAATAAGCTTGAGATCGCAAAGCAGAACAGGATCGCACAGAAAACATTGGTGGTTTACGAGGTGTCAGGTCTTGATGTCGAGAGGAAGAAAGCCGATGATGAGGCAATGCTTGCCTGGATCAGTCCTGCGTTTACGTTTAAGAATGGTGACGAGTATAACGAGCATAGAGAAAAATATGTTGAGCGTCTTGGCGAAAACGATGAGTTTGTAGTCGATATTATGCCTCCTTATATTGATATGACAGCAGAAGGAGAGCAGTCTCCGACGTTCAATCTGAAGATAAAAGAAGGTTCATTCACTTCGTTTGTAGCCAAAATAGACGAAGAGAAGGATTTATATGAATATGTGACGTTCTTCACAACGTCATCTGACTCTGCAACCGGTTATGATGGTTCTGCAGGACAGCGTGTAATCATAACTTATACGATGGACAAAGACCATAACCCCCATAGTTTCAGATGTCAGCTTGAGAGTACGGTTAATTAAAGAGTGACGATACAAAGAAAGGAACTTGAGACATGAATTTAATCGAATCGATCAGAGCAGAGAAGGCTAAGGAAGACGCAAAGAAGCCTCTCGGTGTGTATGACAAGAAGAAGTATGCCTGCGGTGTCTGCCTTAGGATCATTTATCTTCTGCTTACAGGCTTTGGTATTTACATCTGCGTCGTAGGCGGTGTTGCCGCAGTTGCAACAAGTATTTATGCATATCTTTACACATTCGGAGGTTCCGGTACTCCGGCAGACATCATGGTCGCCGCAGGCGGATCTCTGTTTATCGTGTTCTGGATATGTGTCCTGTCATTCGTTCTGGTTCGTTTGGCAGTGAACAAGTTCAAGGACTCTTGGAAGAAGACTGAAGAGTATTTTCAGAGGATCCCCAAGAAGAAAGTATCTTGATAAATCAGGCGTTTCAGTCTATACTCTATATGGAGTTTTCACAAGAAAGGATAACATCTAATGGCTAACGCAAATTACAACGTCAGTGCCTACCGTGACAGGAGCCCGATGGCGAGAGCGGTCATGAGTAAGGTCGCACCTAATGATAAGTTTGAAGAAACAGTGCATTGCACAGCCCGTGTTCACGTAGAAAATGCGTTCTACGATGAAAAATATCAGGGGCCGGGCAGTATGCACAGACCTTATATAAAGATCCTCGGTAATGTATCCGAGATTTTCCTTGAAGATGGAAGTGTGTTCCCGACGGGTACACAGTCTATTCGTCTTATTGAAAGTCAGCCGACAGAGTATGATCTCGAAATGACGGATGCCGACATTATCGAGTTTGCAAAGCTTGGCGGCTTCAGGACCGGTTGTATTAAACCGCCTCCGAATCTCGTTGCTAACGTCATTGAGCTTCCTATGGATATTCAGTACATGGGTGTGTACGAATCACCGATCTGTATCATTGGTGTTCCGAAGGCTTATGAGTTGGCTTCGTCAACTTATGAGAGCGGATATATAACACTGGTTCAGGGAAGTGTACCTCATATCGATATGCAGCAGGCCGCTGCTCACGGTATTTCTATCGAAGCACTTCCGAGAGAACCCGTTTATGGTGCCGACATGCAGAATGTACAGACTTACATGTTCGGTACAGAAGAAGAGGAAGTATTCGACGATCAGCAGACAGATATGTCTATTATGGATGAAGTCGCTGCAAGTCTTGAAGAGGATGCTGCAGTTCCTGCAAAGTTTGCAGATCTCGTTGCCCGTAATGTCAACAGAGTCAAGACAGACAAGGACTTCGATGCTGCCGCAGTCGTTCGTGCAGTTAAAGAGAAGAACAATCAGGAGCAGGAAGCTGCGATCAGACGTGCCGAGCTGTCGGGTGATCCCGACAAGATCGCTGAGGCCAGCAAGAAGATGTCCGAAAGCGAATTCTATAAGAACATCGTCGGTGCCGCAGGTGAGCTCAGCGAAGCCGAGAAACAGAAGAAAGAAGCCGATGACCGTGCAAGGGCAGTTGACGTCAAGGCTGACCTTGAAGCAATGGCTGCAGGTAACTATGATACTGCAGGTATGGGTTCTTCCGGTGAGAATGTAACTCAGGCTGAAAAAGACCGTAAGGAACAGGAAAAGCGTACAGTCGCTTTTGATAACGCAAGTGATAACATTAACTTCAACGAGGGCAGGTCGGATCTTGTCGCAGGTGGTGTTGACACAGGGGCTGGCAAGCCGACAAAGAGAGTTCCGGACTTTGCTTTGGGTCTCCTCCATGGTGATGAAAACAAAGAAAAGGACGCAGGTGATCCGGAGTATCTGTAATCTATGGATTTATCACAGGGTATAGTAATAGTTAACGAATATACTGTTAAGACAGACAAAGGGGGTTCCCGTGGCGGGACCCCCGGTGCTTATGTATCGAGATATATGGCCCGTATAGGAGCGACGGAAACTGTTACTCCTGTTAAGTATGATACGGAGAACTTCATCAATCGTTATATGGCCCGTGAGGAAGCAACCGACAGAGCCGTTTCAGTTCCGGCCTTGAAAGAGGATATGAGGAACATACAAAAAGACGGCGGTGTTGCCTTCGGATACGGGGAAGTATCTTTGTCTCACAAGAAGATGCACGAAGCATCAAGAGATATTCAGGAACAGTTCGACAAGGGAAAGACAGTCCTCAAGACTGTAATCTCTTTTGATGAACAATACCTGAGAGAGAATCACATCATCGATGATGATTTTCAGTTCTTTGACAGGGGCGATTATCGTGGCAACATTGATCAGATGAAGCTCCGTATGGCAATAATGGCGGGTATTGATAATATCAGCAGATACTATGATGATCTTCAGTACATCGGAGTCATACAGGTTGATACGGCTCATGTTCACTGTCATCTGGCAATGGTTGACAGAGGCAAAGGAAACATAATGTATGACGGGACACAGAAAGGAAAGATTTCCGATAAGATCAAGTCCCGCATGAGACGCGGTATCGATAATTTTCTTGACGAGAATCAGACTGTTAAGATGATGACGTCAAATGTTGAGTTCGATAAGCGTAACACACTTTGTTTCGTGAAGAAGTTCACACATAAACTTATGGAGGAACGCGGATTTTCGCAGTTCCTGTTCGCATGTCTTCCGAAAGACAAATCTTTGTGGCGTGCCGATTCCCACGCTAAGTCAATGAAGAAGGCTAACGCCATTGTAAAGGCGTATGTCGAGAATCTGTTCGACGAGCCGAACTCCGGATATCCTGAAGCAATGAAAAGGGTGGAGGAGTACGCAGACGCAAGAACGGCTAAAGAGCGTCTTACAAACGAGCAGAGGAGAAATCTGATCGAGACGGGAAGACAGCGTATCATTACAGAGAGTATGAACAGCGTGTACACCCTGTTAAAGCGTGTACCTGACGAAGCATTCTCTGTAAGAACGCCTATGATGGAAATAATGGCAGCACCGTATGAAGTCATGGCTCAGCACAGAAGTGAAGACACTATGATCGAGTTCGGTTTTAAGCTCAGGTCTTATAAGAGCCGTTTGGATTACCACAAGGCTCAGGCTATGAAGTATCATAAAGCCCGTTTGGATTATGAGAAACAGAAGGCTCAGGGAAAGACATCTAAAGAGTCTGAGGTTCTGTACGATTTCTTCAAGGTCGAAGAAGAGTACAATATGAAGGTAATGAGCAAGTATCAGCACTTTCTGAAGTTCCTTCCCGAGAGCAATGAGTATGAGACTGAATTGAGGCAGACACTTCATAACAGAAGGCAGATCGAACGTCTTGAGAAGATGGCCGCTGATCCTTCAATGAAACGTATGAAGCCGGAGAATGCCGAAAGACACGGTCTTTTGGTCTATGACGTTGAAGGCGGTTCGCTGCTCGTAACGGATCCTCAGGCTATGCAGGACCGTATAGACGCAATGAAGAAGGAAGCAGACGAGAAGGAAGCTGAGTTCAGAACACGTCTCGCAACCTACGGTATGACTATTGAGAATGGTGAAGCCGTGCAAAAACCGCTCTATGATTTTGACGAGGTCAAAGCACTGGATCTTCATCATCTTGATTATGATTTCAATAAGGATTTTCCTATATCCATTAACAATGTCGATAAGTTTATTGCAGCAGCCGAAGAGAGGTACGCCGCTTATATGAGAGCGAGTGAATACCTTGAAAAGACCGGCCAGGGTAATATAATCGAGCAGTTCGAATATCGTGATATTATGCTTCAGAGGCAGGTCGCAGGAAAGTACGGACACAGTCCGCTCTATACATCAGTCCGTAAGCCTACCAAAGAAGAGATCGAGGAAACGAGAACAGTTCGTCTTGATTACAGCCAGTATGTAAATCAGGAAGAAGACGCAAAAGTTATGATAAGAATGGCAATAGAAAGCATCAACTACGACGAGTTCGAGAAGGAAAAGGACGAGGAACAGATCGAAGATGAGGACGAAGGAATGTATCTCGGAAGGAAGCGTTTCCGTCCTGATCTGTAACGAAAAAATGTTGATAAATCAGTGTTTTTCCGCTTGCCTTTGTAACACATTTGTATTATACTAATCGTGTGATAAATCGGTTTATTTCAAAGAAAGGAACTTATTTTTGATGGCTGAAGCACATTCTAACAGCAATTTAGAGATGATATCTCAACTCAAATTTAATGTCGTAAACTCGGATGGACTTCCGAGTTATATTTCTGGAGAAGACCTCATTAAGGTCATTATCGGCTGCATCGAAGATAAGTCCCCTGCTAAGCAGGCATACGATTATCTCAATGGTGTAGAACAGCGCATCGATCAGGTATCTAAAGCAGTTCCCGGTTCAGAAGAAGCGTTTATCGATGAGGTAGGCGGTGCAGGAACAGTTGCAACAAAGATTGAGGAACCTGAAGATGTTGTACCCGAAGAAGATAACAGATCCGCAAAGGTGGATGAAGAACACGTTAAGTCAGACGAACAGAAAAATGAAACGGAAAATGGAACCGTCACACCTGAGCCGAATGAGGAAGAAGTTAGACTTCCTGTGAATGAAGTTCCGAACGTGGGTGAGTCTGATCTTGAAGTTCCCGATGACATTGATTCTTCCTGGATCACAGAGATCGATGATATGAAGAATTCAAACTTCAAGTTGGCACCTCTTAAAGAAGATTTCGATCCTTCATCTTATGTATCCGTTTATAATGCAGGCAAGTATGATGAAGACCAGATAAAGGGCGGACTTTTTGTCGACGGCAAGAGATCCGCAGAAATGGAAGACGAAGCAAAGTACGCTGATGAACCTGAGGAAGACAACACCGATGTCTTTGCCAATGACGAAGGTTTTGTTACTTCCGATGATTTCATTACTGACGATGAGTTCGAAGGCGAAGTTACATCTGTTGCAGCAGATGTTGATGAATCTCCTGACGCAACGGTGGGTGAGGATTTCTCTGATGCAGAACTTGATCCTTATCTTGGAGCAAACCCGTCCTCTATTGATAACCCGTTTGCGGATTTTGATGAAGACGGTGATGATTTCGGTGACGATGATGAGATGGATACTGGAGATATTGGCGATGGTCTTCAGGATGCCTATGATTTCGAAGATGATGACGATGACGGCATGAAATCTGGTGAGGATGACGAATGATATTCAACAGCGAGACTGAAGAGGGTCAGGCTAAAATAGCTAAGTACCCGAATATGGCTAAATATACCGAGTTTCTTCGTCCCATGAAGAGACAATTGATCGGTCGTAAGCAGGAGCTCAGTATGATGGGCGCTGCTCTTTGTAAGCCTGAGGTATCCAATGTAATGCTCCTTGCATCGGCAGGAACCGGTAAGACGGCTCTCGTTCAGGGTATGCGTGCCATTGACAAAGATAGAGCATATCTTGAGATCGACCTTCCGAAAATGATAGCAGATATCAAGACCTCAACGAACGAGATGGCCGAGAAACTTAAGGCTCTGTTCCGTGAAGTTGAGAATTATATAAAAGAAGAAGAGAATAAAGAAGTTGTTCTCTTTATCGACGAGTTCCATCAGATCGTACAGTTGTCACCTTCCGCAATGGAAGTATTGAAGCCGTTACTTGCTGATTCCGGTACGAGAAACATTAAGGTTATCGGTGCGACAACATATGACGAGTACATGGAATTTATCTCAGGAAATCAGCCCTTGGTTGAGCGTTTCCAGAGACTTGATCTTCCTGAACCTCCGAAGCAGGTTGTTATTCAGATCCTCCATAACATGGCTGAAAGATATGAGGTTTTGGATCAGATCATTGATACATCATTGTTTGATTCCATCTATGAATACACAAACAGATACATACCGGCCAATGCACAGCCCCGTAAGTCTATTCTTATTTTCGATACTATGATCGGCTGGAACAGGTACATGGGAAGACCTTTGAACCGACAGCTTTTGGCAGATGTTATCTATCAGATGGAAGGTGTCCGCGTTTCATTTACGGTTGACGCCATGACCATCAAAGCAAATCTCGACAAGAGAGTTTTGGACCAGACTTATGCGACATCAGAACTCGAGAAGATGCTGCAGGTCTGTGTCGCAGACTTTAATGATAAATCGAAACCGATGGCGAGTTTCCTCTTTGTAGGTTCCACCGGTGTAGGTAAGACGGAAACAGTCAAGGCTCTTGCAGAAATCCTGTTCCAGGACAGAAACAGTTTTATCCGTTTCGATATGTCAGAGTATGCTCACGAGGACTCCATTGAAAGATTCCGTAAAGAGCTCACAGAAGATGTATGGAGACGTCCTTACTCTGTAATCCTTATAGACGAGGTCGAGAAAGCGCATCCTTCCTTGACAAGATTGTTGCTTCAGGTCTTGGACGACGCCCGTCTTACAGACAAGAATGACAGGGAAGTATCGTTTAAGAACTCTTACATTGTTCTTACGACAAACGTTGGTTCGAGAGTATTCGATGAGTTGTCAAAGAGAGACGATCTTACGCCTGAGCGTTTCGCTGAAGAGAGCGGAGCCCTCATCAGAAGCCAGTTACAGGATGCTTCAAATGCATTTCCTGTAGAGCTTTTGGGACGTATCGATGCGATCGTTCCGTTCCAGCCTCTTAAGAGAGAAACGAAGATAAAGATATGCGAGAATAAACTTCTTGAGTTCACGAATAAGGTTCAGGAGAAGTACAATATCAGTGTTAAGTATGATAAGGACATCGTAAGATTCATAGTCGACGATAACGTCGGACAGACGGCTGATACCGGTGGTGCCCGTGAAGTTATTTCGAAATTAAATCAGACGGTAGTGTGTACTGTGGCAAGGTTCATCAATATGAATAAGACTGAATTGAGCCGCATTCAGACAATAAAGGTAGACATAGAAGGCAAAGCAAGATTCGAGAACAAAAATTCCAGATTATCATCTGCATCATTGGTTGTCAAAGTTTTAGAAAACTGATTGCCAAAAATGTCACACAAATGATACAATTATCCGGTACGGATCATTGAAATACAATTTTAAGAAAGGAAAAAGCTTAAAGATGGGACTCTTTAACAAGAAGAACAAAGCTGCGGAGGTGAAGAAGGCTCCGGAAGCAGAGGTTGCTACTGGTAGTAAACCTAAAAAGAATGACCTTCTGAACATTCTTAATGAGTCAGTCTGGGAAAGGACGCTTGAAGATCTGAAGAAAAATCAGTTCTTCACCATTAAGGGCGACGATGGGGAAAACAAGTATGTCGGTCTCATGTTCGACACGAACGACGTAGGCGGTTTCACAAGCAAAGAGGCCAAAAATGATGAATCTAAGGGCTCGGTCATTGAGGCAATAAAGATGGGTAAGATCAACACATTCATCAGACCTGAGATGTTAATGGACGATTGTTTCGTTATCATTCCGGATCAGAAGACGGTGGCTGCACTCAAGGACTATCCGATGTTCGAATCGGTTAAGTTCTCTGTTTGCACCATTGATGATCAGGGTCAGGTTTTGGTTGAGACAGTTGATAACACCGACGAGGGAGATGAGATCAAAGTTGGTATCGAAGACGTTGCTAAGGTCTACGATAACAAAATTTCAGTAGAAGATCTCATTCCTTATCTGTCTTCTTCAAAGGATGGTCTTACAGATCCTATGAGCCTTGACGGTGAGGATGTAGAACCTGTCGACGATGATGCTGAAGAAGATATCGAAGAGATTCCGGATGACGATGCAGAAGAAATCCCTGATGACGAGATGGAAGCTCTCGGTGAGACTTCAGGTCCTGACGAAGAGGAACCTGTTGCTGCAGCCCCTGCACCTGCTCCTGTTGATACATGGACATGTAAGGTTTGCGGTTCCACTGGTAATACAGGGAAGTTCTGTCAGAGTTGCGGTGCCCGTCAGAGTGCTGAACCGCAGGAAGAGCAGCCTGCATCTGATGCATCCGATGATTATGAGTCAGAGTCTTATGACGAGGGTGCATACGAAGATGAAGAGTATGAAGACATCACACAGGAAGTCGTCGATGATTTCGTAACAAGAACATTCTATTCTGACGATCTCGGTCTTGAGATTTCAACAGAACCTTTTGATCTTCAGTTTGTCCGTGGCAACCCTTATATTCCGTTTAAGGAAGAAAGAGGCGATGGTTGGCTTAACGGTTATGTTTCCAACCTGGCAAAAGACGCCAACACGGCAATGGAGAGAAAGCACGAAGAGAACCTTTTCAGACTTCGTGAGCAGTACATGAGAAAGATGGCTGCATGCTGTGATCAGATCGTTGCAGAACTTGACTATACAGACCAGAAAACAAAGTACGGTAAGATCTATGCGATGCTCGAAGCTACAAGACAGGACAGAATCGACCATCTGGACGAGTCTGTTGCAATCAAGAGAAACCAGCTCGAGGAAGCATGGCAGAAGTCTCTTAACGAAGTAGGCCAGAAGGCTGCAGAAGAAGCGAAGGGTCTTCACAGGAGCCGTTACGGCAGATCCCATGAGAACGATATGGCAAGTGTCGAAGCAAGAGAACTCGATGAGATCGAGAGACTCTTCAATGATGACGTTCGCCGTATGAATGATGAGAGACGTGCAGATGCAAGTAAGCTCTTGGATCAGGCTATCACTAACGTTCTCGATGATCTTCGTGAAAACTACATGGGCAAGGCCCTTGTAGATGAGAAGAAGCAGTATGGTGCATATCAGAGACAGATTGCATCATTCATCGATAACAATCGTAAGGACGAGAAGGCTCGTATCAATGCGTTAATCGAGCAGCAGAACAGGACTAACGAAGTTGAAGCGGTCCGTAACGAATGCAGAGCTCAGATTGACTCTCTCACAAGTGATCTCGAAGCAAGAAAGCAGTTGCTTGACGAGCAGGTTAAAGACCTTGAACAGAAGCACGCTGATGCACTCGAGAAGCACGACGAAGAGAACGTAAAGAAGGTCGAAGCAGAGATCGTTAAGCAGAACGAACTCAAGGCAGAGATCGAACACCTTACAGAGAAGTATGAGGCACTCGGTGAATCGAAGGAGCGTGAGTACGAAGCCCGTATCGCTTCATTCGAGAAGGAGAGAGCAAGCTGGCAGGCTCAGACAGACAGCCTGATCGCATCTCACAAGAGATCCAACCTCATATCCACTGTTCTTATTGTCGCAATCTTAGTTGCGGCACTCGGTATCGGTTTCATTATCGGTACATTACTCAATGTCAGAAAGACCTCTAATATCGAACAGGACGCAGCACGTATTGCGGCTTCCGCTGACGGTAACTGAGGCTTTCCGAAATAACTGAAAGAGAGTCCCAATCTTTTAGGGTAGTCGTCGGGGACAGATGCCGTCACTGACATCTGTCTCCGATATACTGCTAAACAGAGGAGATATTAAATGCTGTTTGGAAAGAAGTCTTACAATAAGGACGATAGTGAAAACTTTAAGATATTAGAAAAGCAGCCGGTCAACAGATCAGTCAGAACTCGTGACGTTTATACCGACCAGCAGCTTGAAAGATCAGACATCGAGAAACCGTTAAAGATGACATCGCGACTGATTATCGCAATCATCTGTACGGTTCTTGTTTTTATTGCACTCTGGGCTGTTGTTGCATTAGGCGAAATGTTTTTGACGCCCAGACCGAAAGAAAGAAGTCTCCACCCCAATTCGACATATATTCCGGTTGAGGAACATTACGAGATTTACAGGTCTTCGCAGGTTAGTGATGCTTTCAGGTCAAAGCTCACAGTCGAAGACTTTAATGCTTTGAAAAATGCTTATGATCCTTCGGCAGTAGTGCCGGAGTTACCTATAGATCCGTCAACTGTATATCAGAGAGGCGTCCTTGATGGCTATGACTATAAGGGCGACGATCCAGCATACGGAAAAGCACACGGAGAACATATAACCAAAGAAGAGTTTGAAGCACTGATCAAAGAGTATGATGCCGATATGGCAGCGTACAATGAAGCAGTGCAAAAGAGTACGAAAGTTATGGTTCTCGATAAGACGATTACTGACCAAAAGGGTTGGCAGGATAATCTTAACGAGGATATTATTTATTACCGTTTAATCCCTTTCCATTATAGAAGTCGTGACGATTTTTCAGTTGCTATTACGGCTGAACAGTACGACAAACTTGTTGCTGATTATGAAGCAAAAGTTCAGAAGGGAAAGATTTCAGAAGATCTTTTAGATGTTCCTACGCTTTATATTGCGAAGGAAAACAGATATATTATCGATCCTTCCAAGATTTATGAACCGTTAGAGTACGGTGATAAAATAGTTGGTTCAACTGAAAGCACAACGCCTGCTCCCACAACGGCTGCGGCAGGAGTTGATGATACAGAAGGCGGAACAGAGGGTGAGACACAGGAGACGGAACCGGCTGAGGCTACTCCGACTCCGGCACCGAGAACAGAACGTGGTCCCATTACTTATGTCAATAGACTTGATGGTTCAGTCATTTCTTATCAGGAGTATGACCGACTGGTTAAAGTTTATGCGAAAGATATGACGGATGATGGTTCTGAAGACGGCGATTATTATGACCTTTGGCTGGCTCACAGAAAGCAGTATCACCCGGATGACATTTGGGGAACAAAGATGGTTTATTCGATGGCTCCCACAAAATGGAAATGTTTGATCTCATTCTGCGGTGCGGCTATCCTCTTCAGTGTACTTTATATCCTCCTCAAGAGAAACCTGGATGCAGCAAACCTTATGCGTACAACCAGCGATATCAACCAGTATCATTACGATCAGCATATTATGCTTCCGGAGGAGATACAGCGTAAGTTTGACTGGTTCCCTGATGTCGGTGCACATTCGGCAGTACAGGTATCGTCTATGATATCTCACATGGCACTTCAGAATAAGGGTGTCAAGAAGTTTACTGTTTACAAGCGTGCTAAGAAAGACATTAAGGATAAGAACGGTAACATCGAATACTATAAGGGCGATGTTCTTTATGATGAAAAAGGCGAGCCTATCTCGGAATCACTTCCTGTCTTTGATACTGATTTCATGCAGGATCTGTTTACGGCATCGGGCGTTGCCAAGGGTAAAGAGGGAGCAGATATAAGAAAATTCTTTGATCCGACCAAGATCCCTTATAATCCCGACGGCAGCAATCGTGATAAGCTCGGCAAATATAATACTCTGGCAGATCTTATCAATGCAGACTGGGAGTTCCCTGAGTATGAGCCTCAGAGACCTGGTGGTGCATATGTTGTAGATACTGCTCCTGTTAATACAATGGTTCTGGCTATTACCCGTGCAGGTAAAGGTCAGACGATCATCGAGCCTACCATTGATATGTGGACTCGTGAGAAGCGTTTGAATAACATGGTCATCAACGATCCTAAAGGAGAGCTTCTGGTTAAGAATTACGCTCCCGGTACGATTCGTGGTATGCAGGTTGTTCAGTTTAACCTTATCAACCCGATGAAGACGGATATTTATAATCCGTTGGCATTGGCAGCTGATGCTGCCCGTGAGGGTGATATTGTTAAATGTTCAATGTACGTTCAGAACATCGCAGACGTATTCTTCCCGGTTGACGGTGCGGACGATCCGGTATGGCCGAACGCTGCTAACAACGCATTCAAACGTGCTGCGTATGGTCTCATCGACTATTATCTCGAAGAAGAGAAGGCGATGCGTCGTCTTGCAGAGAGAGTTAAGATCGATCCTAAGGTCCTTGATCAGCGTATCGATGAGATGTGGGGTCGTGTAACTCTGTATAACTGCTATCAGTTGTTCGTTCAGCTTACTGCTAAGAAGATGAAGAACCCTGCAACCGAGTTCAATAACGAGGTTAAAGCGGGTAAGTATAACGACGTTTCAGACGAGGCATATCAGGAACTCGTTGAGCAGGTAAAGATCAAGTCTCAGCTTTGGGAAGATAAACCTGACGCAGACTGTCTCTCATTGTTCTTTACTGCAACCGAATGGCTGCCGAAGAACGAAATGAGAACGCTCGTAGGTAACGCCAACAACGCCCTGAAATCAATGGGTGGTGCTGAGAAGATGATGGCATCCGTTTACGGTATCGCGATTACGGCTATGTCATTCTTTACCGATCCTACGATCTCGACACTCACATCAGGCACTTTGAACCAGAACGTAGATCTTGGAGGTCTGTCATTCCCGAGAAGGTTCGGTGTAAGATTCAATATCGATTACATGCAGATGGAACACTTTGTTGGTCTGCAGGCAATATTCGATGCTTATACTGATGATACATTCACAACACAGCTTGGTAAGGAATTCCATCACGAAGATACGATTACAAGAGAAGGTTGGGCGAGATATTACTTCGACGGTAAGTTTGAAGGCGAGATAGGTTACTTCAGACTCGAAGTAAGGAACCCTGACAGTAATATGCTTGTCCGTACTTTCTATTTCAAGTTTACGAAGGGTTATCAGACATCGTTTGATGGCCGTGTGTATATCAAGGATCCTCTCCTTGGCGTAAAGGTTGTCAAGAACGGTATCATTATTGAGCTCAGGAAGTTTAAGAAGAAGGACGGAACTATCGTATTCAGACCGGCTAAGACAACATTCCTGGTCGATAAGATCACTGACATCAAGGAAGGTGTCATCGAGAAGGTTAAGTCTAATGCGATCCAGTTCTATTCCTGCAGGTATGTAGAGAAGCCGAAGATGGTATTCCTCGTAACACCTCCTCACTTGATGAGTTACGCAAAGATCGTACTTATCCTTTTAAAGCAGCTGGTTGATTTGAACTTCGATAAATCTTATATGACAAAGGCGAATCAGAAGCCTCTTTATAAGACAAGGTTTATGCTTGATGAGTTGGGTAACTTGCAGTCGGAAGGCCATGGTATTTCTAACTTCGAAACGATGCTTTCCATCGGTCTTGGTCAGGAACAGCAGTTCACTTTGATCCTGCAGACACTGGCTCAGCTTGAAGCAGTTTATAATGATTCCGGTAAGGGCGGTGTAGACCGTATCGTAAGAGGTAACACATCCAATATCGTATTCCTCAAGTCTACGGATATCGACATGATTGAGAATCTCGAGAAGACTTCCGGTGTAACACACAGAGTCTATAAGTCATCGAAGACGATCACAACCGACGTTAAGGCAGTCGTTAAGGCTTTTTCTAACGAAGGTAAGCAGTCTATTCAGATGAGTGCGGTAGAAGAGAAGGTTATCAAGGCGAACGATATGTTGTTCATTCCTGAACGTAACAGTATCGTGTTCCGTGCCGGAGATTCTCCGATATGGAACAGAAACGAAACAATTCTCCCGATGTCTTGGAGATTGTTTGATAACAAGATTATTCAGCCTGGTAAGAAGTACACACTTCAGACTATCCCGACGCTTTCAACGGCAATGGACTTCGATGTTCGTAAGAATCAGCCGAACTTCAGAAAGATGCTTGATAAGCGTATGGAACAGGCTTATAAGTCAAAGGCGGCTCAGGACCGTTATAAGGAAGTTCACGGATACACGGATGACGATGTCGCCCGTCTCGATCCTGATAACTATGCTGATGAAATCATGGATATCATCTGCACAGACCTTAATCCTGAGATCATCAAACAGTCTATGACCGCTACGGCTAATGACGATAAGGATAAGATGGGTGACGAAGAGGAGCTCACGGAAGTATTTGACTATCTCTATGGCAATGATACGAAAAAAGACAAGGTTTTTGATGATGCTTCCGAAGTAAGCGAGTTGTTCAAGGATCTGGCTGCAGAGTCCAGCAGTAATGAGGTTTCTGAGTTTGCGTCCGAAGAACAGAGAGCGTACAGCGACCATATGAAGAAGAGGTACGGCAACGGTCTCGTTTCGAGAGCAGATCTCGTTTCCTATGTATGTTTGAAGACTAAGGCTAAGGATCCTAATGTCAGAGGTATGGCCGTTCATGGCTTAGACGGTATACTTATCTCGGCATATAACCGTTTGAAAAACTCTCTTGAGAGCGACGACAAGTATTTTACGGTTGTCAACAACAGTTTGTGTAGTGTGGACGGCAAGAAAGTCTACATCAGGAATAATACCGGCAATGATAACCGTAGGATGCTCAACGAAGCAATCAAGAGCAGCGACAAGAGAACTTTCGCTGATGCGCAGTTGACAAAAGAGGATATGGACAATATCGGTTCTTATGAGGTTACTGATGAATTCCTCCATTTCCTTTGTAGTTTCAACACAACATGGCCTTTCGCAAACGGCGAGTTCGATAGAGCGGTTGGCAGACTCATTAAGGAAGAGTCGCTTGACGGTATTGATGATGTTCCTGCGAAAGACCGCAGAAGATAAGGGCAGGTAACGGAGACAACAACATATAACATAACGGGGACTAATATTTTATGGGAAAAGAATTATCTGATGAGGAAATGATCCTGGAGTATGCTCAGGAAGAGCATGATAACGCTGAGTTACTTGAAGAAGCCCGTGGCGAAATCATTGTTGATGAAAGTGATATTACCGATGGCGTCAAATGGTATTTGAAGCAGATCGGTAAGTTCGAACTCTTAGAACCCGAACAGGAACAGGAGTTCGGCAGGCGTATTGCTTTAGGTGATGAAGAAGCCAAGGAATTGATGTGTAATCACAACCTTCGCCTTGTGGTTTCGATCGCGAAGAAATACAAGGACAGGGGATTGTCCTTAGACGATCTCATACAGGAGGGAAATGTCGGCCTCTTAAAAGCGGTTGATAAGTTTGATTACACGAAGGGTTTTAAGTTTTCGACTTACGCTACCTGGTGGATCCGTCAGGCTATAACGAGGGGTCTTGCCGATCAGTCAAGGACGATAAGACTCCCGGTTCATGTCACTGAAGACTTGAACAAGATCAGTAAGTTCGTTAAACCTTACTTGGCTGAGAACGGTCAGGAACCGACAGTCGAAGAAATAGCCGAAGCGACAGGCTTTACGGTTGAACATATTAACGAGATCCGTACGGCCAATCAGACACCTGCATCTTTGGACAAGGAAGTCGGAGAAGACGGTGATTCGGTACTGTCCGATTTTGTTGAGTCCGAGTTAGCTGATGATATGGACAGGTCTTTGCTGCGTTCTATTTTCAGAGAGAAGATAATGCAGGTCATGGATTGTCGTCTGAAACCCCGTGAGAAGAGGGTTATTATTCTCCGTTTCGGGTTGGATGACGGTGTTCCGAAGACATTGGAAGAATGCGGAGCGATGTTGTGTCTTACGAGAGAGCGTATCAGACAGATTCAGGAGAAAGCTATCCGTAAACTCAACAAGTGCCCGGAAGGGAAACAGCTTGAAGGGTTGCTTGACGGGCAGTAAAACCTATAAAAAGCAACGGTTTGTGACAACTTGAAGGTCAGTGCATCTTCAAGTTGTTTTACTTTTTTCTGTGTGCTACAATATATATGGAGATTTTTGAAAAACGGAGGTATTTTCAAATGGTACAGTTCTGGGAACAGTATATGGTTAACCCGGATGAGCAGACATACCACGGTAAGTCATGCGGCGCAAGAGCCTTTAGAGAAGGCTTTATTTATGCAATGATATCAAAGTATGCGACTTATGATACGGGCTGGGACTTTTCGGTTGAGGCACGTATTCATGACGATATATTGAGACGTGCATCGGCGAAGGGTGACTGGTATGATGCAAACACGTTAGCCGAAGCATTCTTTGAGACAAGAGAAGGTAAGAAGATCCTTGCACAGAACCCCGGCGAACTCGACAAGTGGAGAGAAGGCGGTGAGTTCAATAAGCAGGTGACCGAACTCTTGGCTCCTTGGACTTATAACGCAGTCCCCATCATTATGAAACGCGACGTTCCGCTCAAGAACGGTGCAGGCGAGTATGTTCATGCGGGCATGATGTACCAGTTTGTTTCGCCTTTCGATTACGATTTCCGTAATGTGTTCGACCACAAGATCGGAAGGAAGGGTGATTTTCCGCTCGAACCTTATATCTGTGCGGCTCCTGTGGGTGTAACATCGACAGGTAAGTATGCCCCGATGATGTGCATTGCCGGCCTGACAGGTACTGTTTATCACAGTTACCGTAAGGTGGATTGGCCGATGTCTAAGGTAATCAGTGTTTCCGCTAATGTTCCTATGCCGGACGATCCGAATGCTCCGAAGGTCTTGGACATGCCCGGCGGTTTCCATATTCCTGACATTTCAACCGATGATGCAAAGAGAAATATAATCAGGAAGAATGTGGACAGGAACACCGAGGGAATCTTCACATCCATGAATGATTTCTACGGACAGAGAAACAATAATCTGCTTTCAGTCAATTCACTGTACGGACAGGCACGTGCACTTTCAAAGTATGTGCCGACAGCTGAATGGCGTAAAGTCAGTGCGAAGATCAATAATTATATCACGAAGAATTATGCTGACCTCGAATCACAGAAGACTCTGGAACTCACAGAGAAGATCTGTGAATATCTCAAGGATCAGAACTATGATTTTACTTTTGTTCCTCACAGCAAGGGTTTCGCAATCTCGATCCCTTCGAAGAACATGAATATTCTTGCTATTACTACGGATCCTATGCGTGGTATGGTAACGGATTGGAATGCAATCATGGAGAGGTCTTCGATCCTTGCGACACAGCAGTTTAATGAGAAGTCGCAGGCTTGGATGGCCGACAGGTCATCGACACCTCCTCCGGTGGATATCACTTTGGATTTTATTAAGTGGAGGCTCGGTGACGAGACCATTAAGGTCAAGAACTACAGTGACACGGCAAGTGCTTCTCCTGACAGAAGCAATGAAGGTACGGCAACTGTCGGTAACATCGAACAGGTCAAGAACCGTGTTTCGGATTTCTGGTGGAAAGGTTCCGGTTCACCTTCGATCCTTACGCATGTAGGACTGAATGGCGCCGACAACCAGCATTATGGCCATAGAATATTGTTCGCAACTTCTGAGTCAAACAGCCAGTACGGTTCGGCTGCTTCGCTTGCAAAGAAGTATGAAGCCCGTATTAAGATTACAAACCCTGTATCATATCAGGTCTCTGATTATCAGGAAGTGTTTGGTGCGTTGAGCGACCGTACTTCTTCTGACGGTAATGTTATCCGTCATAGTAAGTTGCCTATCGCGATCAATTCTGATGTGTACAGATTCTTTAAGAATGCGTTCGCATCAAGACTTAACAGAATGGAAAGACTTCCGATCGAGCTTTTGTCACCTGAGATCCAGGCGGAGACTTCGACTGAGATCGTTGAAATAGACGGACAGCGTGTAGAGCGTACGGTTTATAACGCCGAGTTTGCCCGTGTTTTCTCGATGCTTACCGATAAAGAGAAGGTTGTTTTCAATCTCGGTGCAGTGAAGGCCGGCACTAAGGGACAGCCTGATGCTTATGATATTCCTATGACGGTAGAAGACATCAAATCTTGCCCTGTCAGGCTTGATTGTACTTTCTTGAGCCAGTATGTTGATGCTTCTCCTGAAGAGAAGAAGCAGATGTATCAGCGTGCTTTGGCGATCAATAAGAGACTTGCCGATAAGGATACGACGATCAAGCCTGAAGATTACAACTTTATGCAGCCGACTATCCTGACAACAGAAGAAGGTAAAGCAGCTTTCGATAATCTTATTGAGAATTATCCTACGCATTATTACCGTCTGGTTCTCGAGGATATTGTTAACAACGCTAAGGATAACTTTGTTGAAGAGTTGTCCGTTGCTGATATGATTCACCTGGGCTATACAAGACCTGCGGATTTCGAGTACGGCGATGTCGATGACCTCGATCCCACAGCAGTAGCAAAGAAAGAGCTCTATACTTTGGCTGCAGCTCTTCATGACAAGGGTCTGACACTTGATGAGGCTCAGCCTCAGATCGACGAGTGGGTAGAAAAGAAGAAGCTTGAATTGTTCGGCAATGTTCCGTGTCTCAAGTTTGATGACGACGGAAAAACATTTGTTGCCGACAATTTCGACCGCCCGTTTATCCACATGGATAATGTCTGCAGATATTCTGACCTTTACAGCGGTTATGTAAGGTCCAAGAAGGACAGTTGGGCAACATACAAGATGATCGGTGCGTTGATCACACAGCTTCCCGGTAAGGTAAGCTCTTGGTGTTATACGGATGATGAACTCGGTGCTGCTCTTGCAGGTAAGTATAAGAAGTTGGATGCTGCTTCATATGAAGTTTATATGAGAGGAACACCTGACGGTAAGATCGTTTATTCCGGTTTGTCTTCTGAAAGACCTATGGGTCAGGAGATGATGGAATATCTCAAGACAAGCCTCCTTAATGCGGGTCTTACGGTGGACGAAACTTTCGAGATCGGTATCGACAAGCAGGGTATTATGCATTACTCTGGCAGGTTTGACCGTGTAGGTAAGACAAGCAGTAAGTTGCAGATGTCGACATTCGTTAAGTCCGGCAATATCGGACAGGTTGTTGAATTCGACGAGTTCGGTGCATGTTCTTATTCGCAGATCAAGCAGGCCGACGACGAGAATGACAATCCGAGCGGTGAAGACAATACGATCGAGTATGATGATGACACCGGCGAAGTTGATGCTTATGACGATGACGAGCTGACAACCGAAGATCAGGCAGGACAGAAGATGATGATCATCCCTGGTTATGTAGCAGAGATTGAACCTGCTAATCTGTCTGACAGACGTAAAGCGAAGTCATTGAAGTCCCGTCTGAAGCTCCGCGGTATTCGTGAGATGCTGAAGCAGACAATAAGCCAGAATGTCAAGGATACTGTTTATGGCATCGAGAAGTTTAATAAGTTCGGCGCCAATGAAACAGTGCTCAATGATGACTATAAGAGATCGTGCGACATTCTTATCCCTCAGGCTGTATATCAGCTCAAGGTTGAGAATATCAGACATTTCAGGGACAACGGAACATTGTTTACTCCTTTGGAAGATCCGATCGAAGAAGGAAAGAGACAGGAAGCTCTGACCGATATCAATGTCTTTGAAACATATACGGGCAGATGCAGATTCCCGACGAAGTATATCGAGACTTGTACAACTAACTGTCAGTCAATGCTTGAACACCCCGAGGAAGATGAATCCAAGCGTTTCGATTTCTCGATGAGTGACTCGGTCGATAACATGAATTTCCGTGTCCTCGGTGAAGAGTTTGACGGTATCTTCGATCCTAATATGACCGGTACGGCTAAGAGCCAGGGTATTGTTAGGTATCTGGTTGCTGTTGAAGGTGAAGACGGATTATATCATACGATCCGTCCGAATGCAGACGGTCATGTAACGCCTATCGAGAATGAAGACGGTAGCACACCCGAATGTGCTCTGTCGATGGACGAGATGATGAAATATCAGTATTTCAACACAGTAGACCGTCGTCAGATGGCATCTTCACAGTTGCTTACAGCGTACAGAACACCGAGAGCGGTTAATGCAGCATTGCTTAATCTCGGTGGATGGACTTATGATGACGGTATCGTCATAAGCAAGAGGCTTGCTGAACAGACACAGATCCTTGATCATAGAGAAGGCGCAAAACCCGGTGCAATGAGAAGTCTTATGGTACAGGACAAGCTTTCAGACGAACATGGTAACAAGGGTGTTATTTCTTGTGTCATTGACGGACAGTATTATTCCGAAGGCATCAGGCAGGGAATGAAGCGTATTCAGGATACGACTTTCGTTACCGAATCTGATAGCGGAAATATCTTGTTCAAGACAACGATCGAGTTCGACGGTAAGGAGTACGATATCAGGAAAGAGATCAACAGGGAAGAGTACAACACAATCGCAACGGACGTTGAGAGAGCGAAGTATCTTGAAGACCTCGTCATTGCGGAAATTCAGGAACGTAACGGATACAAGGACATGGACGATGTCCTCAGAGTATTCTATGAGAACCCTGATCTTGATATGGTAATGTCACCTTATTCAATTGCTTCCCGTATGAACGGCGGTTCCATCCGTCAGCTTGCGGGCACTCCTAAGCCTTTGGTACTCAACGGCAAGGTTATCGAAGGCGGTATGGGTACGACAAATGTTATCGTCGTAGACAAGCCGGTCGATATCAAGACACATTTCTACAAGAAGCCTGGTGAGGGACGTAACATGTCCGGCCAGCTCATTTGGGGTCTTGAATCAGCAGGAGCCGTTGATGTTCTCGGAGAACTTACAAAGTATAACGCTGATGCAGTATTTAAGCTCAGAGAAGCATTGATCGCAGTCGGTATGGACCTCGATCCGCAGACACTCGAAGTTAAACTCGGGTATGATGCAAACAATGATGTACAGCGTAGGAATATTTTCAGATTGCCTAACAAGGCATCGCTTGAACAGTGTGTTGTAGACATACTGAAGGAAGGCATGGATGAAAATACAAGCGGTTATGTGGTAATGCAGAATATCCAGACACACTTAAGTGAAGATCTGTCTGATTTTGCAAACAACATTCATAACCATGGCGGCTTCCTTGTATGCCCGGCTCCGCTTCATTTCTACAGAGGCAAGGTCGGTATGCTTGATGCAGACGGCAATCCGGTACAGGGCGACGGCGGTAATTATCAGGCATATACCGATCCTAAGAACATGACTATTCCGAGTCTGTCTGAACTTTCAGATCAGGTCGGTGGCAATTACACGACAGCCAACAGGTATGGTATTCCGATCATTCCTCCCGGAATGAGACTCGGAATGGGTACGCAGGAACACCAGATCACTGAGCGCTATCTGCGTATCTATAGAAACATTATTGTTGAGAGAACACTCAATGCGTTCGCAGTAATGATGAACAATGACGAGCAGAGGCAGAAGCTCGTTGATGCATACATGTCTTCACATAAGTGCACAACGACAGAAGCAGAGAGCAGCCTCAAGCGTCTTGGTGCTCTGATGGCTAAGTGGAGAAAGAGTCAGTACAACAGTTTAGCTACAAACTTTAATTCCGTTCAGACAGCAATCGCTGATAAGTTCCTGTCCGGTAAGCACAATCTCATGCGTGAGGGTGTCTTTAAGAAGAAGCTTGATCATTCTGCTACGGCAGTGTGGAGCGCCGATCCGAGACTTGGTATCAACGAAGTTGCTATGAGCCTTGAACATGCCAAGGCTTTGGGCCTTACAATGGAGACCAAAGACGGTACGGTTCTTAAGGACGGTGCAAAAGTAATCGTATGGCGTGATCCTATCCTGATGGATGGCGGTGTACGTTATATGGACGTTGTTATCGACAATACGATCGAAGGTGTTCGTATCAACCCTCTTGCAGACAAGTCATTCGAAGGTGACTTCGACGGTGATACTGTCGGTCTGAAAGCACTTGATACACAGCTTGCCAAGGATTGCGCCGAACAGACATTGTCTCATGCGGCCAACCTGTTGTTTAAGGGCGCCGTCAACGAACCCGATGAGAACGGAAACTACCCGAACGGTAAGTACGCTCTCTATATTAACGACGGCATGGATGTTGCTTCCAACGCATATTTCAACCCTGAGCTCGTAACACGCCGTAACGATATACAGAGATCAGTTAATGAGTTGGACGAGATCAGTATCGAGGCCAAGGAATTGTTCAGATCGAGTATTTCAGCATACACGAAGGAAGTCCTGACTTCCATGGATGGTATTGACCGTGGAATTACAAGTCAGAACTTCTTTGGTGATTCATTCAAGTCCTGGCTCAAGGATGCATTGAATGACCGTGGAATCGCTCTTAACGACAAGGAAATGAAAAAGGTAGCAGAGCTGACCGACAGGACAGCAGACAACCTGCTCAAGTACATGGGTATTGAACCTGATGAATTTGATTTCGAGAAGTCTGTTGAAGAGCAGTTTGCAGACAAGGTCATGCATGGAACAGTTGACATTACGAAGGGAACTTGGGAGAGCGAGCTTTCCAAGAAGGATGCCTTGTCGCTTAAGGCTCTGCGTATGATGAAGGTTGCGTTCGGTACTTCACCGAGTATGAGTAAGCTCAACAACATCATCAATACTTGCAGGAACTTCTATGTTGAAGCCACAAGCGAGTATGCGAAAGATGCGTTGAAGGGCGTTGGCACAGCTCATATCGTTGTTGATTCTCCGAACACTCAGATGCAGTCTATTAAGACTTTCGTAGTTGATCAGAAGGCTAAGGGTAAGGAGAAGAAGATCCCTGACATGGCAAGACATCTCGGTATTGCCATTGACATGGAGAACGATCCTGACTTCGAAAAGACTTCTGCTATTGTCGATGATAAGGGCGAAGTAATACCTGCGGCAGTTGCCGACGGTACATACCGTGAGGAAGACAAGCGTATCTGGGAGACGATCGCATACAAGGCAGACAACACCTGTGCAGCCGGTATGACTTCACAGCATGGTGTATCAGCAATGAGAAACCTCTGTCTCAAGGAAGTCCTCGAACTTACTTACCCGATCACACAGGGTGTCCTGCAGTCCAAGCACGATCCTATTGATGCTAAGGACAAGGATGCTATCATCAAGTTCTGGGGTAAGAAGATCTGGGACGGTGTAAAACTCACTGGTGATTGGGATAAATATCTCGATCCTGAGTGTGATCCTGATGTGGTTATCCATGATAAGCATGTTCCGGTAGGTGATGAACCTTGTACGCCTGATGAGTGGAAGAAACAGCTCAAGGGTATGATGAAAGCTCTTAAGGTTGATATCAACCCTGAGTTCGTTGACGTCCTGGCTGAAAACATGACATATGAGAAGGACGGCAAGGCATATGTTTACGGTCTCCACGATATGATCAAACAGCACGGTTCGCTTATGGATGTAATGTCTTACTCGAATGAGACTGATGTATATTCAGCAATCGTTGAACGTGTCATGAAGCCTTATCTGATGGTGAAGAACCCTCGTACAAAGACGATGGTTCCTGTTCTCGACAAGACCGAGGCAGAAGAGTACAAGAAAGACATGACGAAGCTGTCGCTTCTTGGTACGACAACTCCGACAGAGGTTGTTGCATCGGTCTACATGGATATGGGCACAAGACTCGATACTGATAAATCAAAGCGTCTGTCACCTGAAGCAGTTGCCGAAGAGAGGTTCTTTGAGGCACGCCGCCATGAATTGTTGTCTAATACAACGATCATTCTGCCGGTACCGGTAAGAGAGATGGTTGCTGCTGCCAATATCGGCGAGTTAACACTTAATAAGAACAAGGTAGTAAACTTCGGTGTAGGTTCAAGCTATCATAGAGATACAGACCGTTTTACGAAGGGTATGACTTTTATAGGTGAGACTCCGGCTGAATACCATGCTCGTGCTCAGAACTATGCTGATTATCTTGAAGGTCTGAAAGTACAGGAAGAGTCTAAGACTATGATCGGATACAATGTTCCGACAAAGGTCGTCAGCCTTTCTGATGAACAGCAGTCCGTCAAAGAACAGTATGATGAGAAGAAGAAGCGTGCGGACGAAGAGAGGGAGAGAATGAAGCAGCTTAAGGAAGAGAAGAAGCTTCAGGAGCAGGCTACTGCAACAGTAACTCTCCCGACTGAACCGAGGACGCCCCCTTTTGACGATCAGCCTAAGCCTACAGGTTCTTCAGGTGCGGGATCTCAGTACGAAGATGCTTGATAATTGCAATCTCCATATATATGGAGTATAATTGCAGTAGAGTATTATGAAAGTACGAGGTTCTACGTATGTCTAAGAATAAGGCAGTTAAGACAGCCAAGAAGACAAAAAGAGCGATAAAGGCTATCGCCGCTATTTGTATGGCGACGGCTACATATAAACAGATTCACGCAAAGCGCCTCATGAAGAAGCAGATGAAGCTTGAAGAAGCCGAAGAGAAGGCTCAGCTTGATCGTATGATTTCGGGCAGTGAGAGACCTGATTGGCTTACAATGGTTCAGATGGCTAAACTTCGTATTGAGAAGCAGGGTATCAGAGCCGCTGTCGCTAAGATGAACAGGGGTAAGGAAGCCGGACAGCATATCGGTGCAGCTATCGGCGGAATGGGTCGTGCTGTTTCCCATGCAGGTCTTCAGAGAAACATGAGTGAAGCCGTTCAGGGTAATATGGGCGGTAGATACATGGCTGATATCCCTACGGCATATTCTGCTATGGCAATGACTGATTTCGAACCTGACGTCTGATATAAAGAGGTCTTGAGGAGGGTATTATGGCTTTTTACGAACCCCAAAACATTGATGCGAGCAAAAAGTCGCTTGAATATAAGATGGCTCTCAAGGAGTCAGAACTTTATCGTGGTCTGATGGACTCTAACGAGAGAACATTCCTTGATTATAAGGAATGGGCTAAGGAAAATGTTCCTTATCAGCAGATGGCAGCAGACGATCCGAGAATGCAGGATGCTCTTTCAAGGAAACTTCAGAAGCATAATGATGCGTACACGATCTCGTTGTTGATGAACTGTATCACACCGTTGCAGCATGGTCTCGATGTTGATTCTGTGCTGTCTGCATATCTGTCGTATAAGGTCATTATGACAACAAACCCTGATCTCAATATGAACTTGTCGAGGATGTTTTCGAACATGCACGGCGAGATGCAGAATATTGCAGATACGGTTGATATCCCCGGTATTCATTTTGTTCTCAAGCATTTGGGCAAGAAGATTGAGAAGGAAATGATGGAACAGTCTACGGAAATCTTGAGTAATGAGATTGAGAAGGCCAAGACCGATCATAATCTCGATGCTCTCGTTATGTCTCCGAGACAGGTTGCTGCTCTGAAGTTGAATTTTATGGAGCAGCTTTATGAGGATGTCCGTAACTGTAAAGGTCCTGAAGCAGATCTTGAAGTTTCACATCGTATGAATGAATACAGTACGGCGTTGGAACATCTTAACAACATTGCTATTAACAGTGGTTTCACGATGGACGTTGTGGCTGCAGAGGAAAGATACCTGGTAGGTCTTCGTATTCAGGAGGATCCTTCTTATGCTAAGATGTTTGAGCAGACCGGTGACTACTATAGTGCCGAACCTGTTCTCGATGATACAGGCCGTTGGTCTGGTCGTTTTGCAACCCGTGACGGTCATGAATACAACATCGCAGATCCTAATGATCTTAAGCAGGGAGCATTTACGGTACGTACTTCCAAAGCAAAGTCTTTAGAAGAGGTTACTCAGCTCATAGACTATCGTGCCCGTGAAACAACGACTATGACTCTCTTCCTCGAAGACGGCGATGCCGAAACAGACGGTATCAACCATAAGGCAATCGAAGACGCTAAGAAGATGGTTCTTAATAACTTTAAGATTTATCAGGAACGTCTTGCAGAAGAGTTTGCTGATGATGGTCTCGGCACAAAGGAAGAATGTCTTGAGTACATTAAGAAAGTTTCTCAGGAAGCGTCTAAGGCTGTTATCGATAGTAGAAAAGGCAGTAAGCAGGATAATGTTCTTGAATTGTTCTCGGCAGAAAGCGAACTTATCATCGGACGTGAAGCAATGGTTTATGATCATCCTGACAGAGCCCGTAACCCCGGATACCTCGAGAGTATCAGAAGTGACGAGGTTCGTCAGCGTGAATGGAACGATCTTACATCCGATGCTAATAAGATGTATAAGGATGTCGACAGATCAAGCCATGAGGTTCTTGCAGATCTGAGACGTCATTTGATCGCAGGTTCAACATCGAAAGAACTGTATGAGCACGTAATGCACGTTGCTACAAACATGAACCAGAGCCCTACACCTCATGTATACGGCATAGAGGCAGATCGTAAACAGGTCAGTGGTCCGAAGCCGACATCTTTCACGGGTGCTGCACCCGAAGCGGATAAGGATGCAATTCAGGACAGACTTGATGAAATGTCCGGAAGCGCGTATGATGAAGAAAACCCTGATAATTCGAAAGATTCAGGTGACTATGGAGACTAAGAAAGGCGGTTTTTGATTATGGCAAAGAGAGGCAATTTTAACAATAAGAGACGTAAAAGGGTGTATTGGAACAATGACACCGATAACTGGGTAGATGACGGTAAGGAACAGCTTTCCCGTGGTCCTCACGGACCTAATGCCAGTGCGAAGATCCTTGATAACAAGGTCTTTCAGGAGGATGCTGAGTTACAGGAAGAATTGAAAGACGAAGCAGCCGAAAAAGAGGCACAGGAACAGATCGACGAGCAGGCTCTTGCAGAAGAAGAAAGACAGAGACAGGCTCGTAAGGCTGTACTCGATATGAAGTACCGCCGTTATATGTTCAAGGACACCCAGTCCAAGAAAGCAGAGAAGACTGCAGAGACGGCTCTCGGAAGAGATGTATCGCAGAGAGAATTCCACGATGAGCTCTATGATGACGGTGTCTCCGGTGATGAGTTCATGCATGAAGCAATGGTCGATTATAAGGATGAGTTAGCAGAGAAGGAAGCAATTCCGCTCAAAGATACGGATCACGACGGTGATGTCGACCGTGAAGATGAACCTACACCTTCCAAGGCACAGAGAAGAATGGAAAGGTATATGTAAATAAATGAGTGACAATCTTTTCGGTATTGATTATTCCAAGACGGCGAACATGTCTGAGGAAGCATATCTCCTGGACATGCGTGCGAGTATTGACAAAAGATTGGAAGCATTAAAGAAGAACAGAGAGCAGGAGGCAGATCCGAAACAGGTGTCCAACCTGGAAGCCGGACTGTCTGCTGTTATTTATACCGATGGCAGTTATAACCAGACGTCGAATAATTACGGGTACGGCGTATATATGAAGATCGACGGTGAGGAATCCGTATTGTTTGGTTCCGATCCGTGCGGTTATGACGGACGTAACGTGGAAGGCGAGGTTGCCGGTGCGGTTAAAGCATTGGAAGCAGCCCGTGCTGCCGGAGTTACGGATGTTACGGTGTATTACGATTATGAGGGTGTCGCTTCCTGGGCAGACAAGGTTTGGAAAACAAACAGGCCTTATACCAAAGCGTATGCACAGAAGATTGACGAGTTCAGGCAGACGATGAAAATCCAGTTCAGTCATGTCAAGTCGCATACGGCCGTATTAGGCAATGAGTATGCTGACCGTATAGCAAAACTTGCTTGTAACATGGGTCTGACTAAGAGTGATATCGAGATGCTCGATGATATCAAACATTTGAAGGGTTTTCCGACGGAGTTGCTCGAAGAACACAGAAGGAAGTTCGGAGTCAACGCCTCCGGCGATAAGAAAACATACTTGGAAGAGGATGCGATCAAGCTTCATAAGCAGGCATCCGAATCCGAGCCTGATTTTCCCACAAGAAAGAAGAGGTTTTTGTAAAATGATTACGTTAACCATTCTGTTTATCAGACATTTTTTGGGTGTTTATTCTCTCATTATGATGACTTCCCATTGATATTCTCAAATGAGCATTTGACAAAATCTTACAGATGAGCAGGTGATTTCAAAATCTGCTCATTTTTTATGTGTCAAACAAATGATAAATGTACTGATTTATCAGGGTTTTTTTGACTTTTTTGTTTAAGATCGGTATAATTGAGTCATAGTAAAACACGAGAGGTAATACAATGGGCAACAAAAAAGTTATCAAGAGTGAAATCTTGAAGAATGTAAGGGACAAGACTGGCGTTAAGTCTAAGGATGTAAAAGCTGTATATGAGTCTATTCTTGACGAAATATATAAGGCTTTGGCAAATGGCGATGATGTAATGCTTTACGGTTTTGGTTCTTTTGTTCTTAAGAAACACAAAGGTCAGCCGGTGCAGTTTGGTGCACCTGTGAAGTTAGATGATTATTATGTTCTGAAGTTCGATGCTTCGGATGTAATGATGGATAAGATCAATGAGAACTTAAAATAACCATGTATTCAAAATATTCTAAAAGCGGAAATAAGGGCAAGAAGCCCGGTGCAACTCACTATACACGCAGACGTAGAGTGAGTTCTTCTGCTGAACAGGCATCGTCAGGTTCAGGCAGTAAGACACGATACAAGAAGTATTATAAGAAATCGGGGAATAAATCAAAGACAAGTAAACGAACCTTAACCCCCGAACAGATTCAAAAAATGCAGGAGGGGAGAAGATTGGCTGAAGAGAAGAAGCGTGACGATGAGATCACGAAGCGTCGTTTGGAAGCACTTTCGGAAGTGACCAGTACGATTCAGAAGAATGAGCGTGCTGCCGAGTGGGCTGATAAGAAGGCGTTTGATAAGAGAAACCGTTATCTTGAAAAGCATAGAAGCGGCGGTGGCAGAGGCCACAGATGAGATTTGTTCCTGATCCGAAATATGATGGCTTGCCCTGTTCTTATGTAGGAACGGGGTGTGCTTATGAAGCCGTCACCGGGAAATCGTTCAACAGTCCCATACCCGACAGTCTTAAATCGGACGGGTACATGACATTGGACGGTGAGAATAAGTTCATACGGTCGTTCCTGAAGATCAAGAAGAAACAGTATTTCAAACGGACGGAACGTGTTTCTTTGAAGGAATTCCTTGAGAAGAACACGGAACGTTGCTGTGTTTGTGTGTACGGACATTTTATTTATGTTGACGGTAGTGATTACTGGTCATTCTTCGATAATGATAATGACAAGATAGTATGCATATGGTATATTGAGAGCGGATTGCATGAAGTCGTTCATTGACTTTAGCTCCTTTCTACGATGATCGGTCTCTTCGGAGGCCGATTTAATTTTTTACGGAAAACTATTGACAAGCCGATTATATAATATATATTATATAGACAGTTGATTATAACTATTTTTATCGGAGGAAATAGATATGGCAGATAATCAGAATGAGAATCAGAACCCTGTAACATTCCCTGAGGGTGTCGATCTCGAAAACGAGGCTTTTTCTACTAAGGTCAAAAATTCTATAAGTTATCTCGGCAATGCTGATACAGGGTGGTCGGGCGCTTCGATCAACCACATTCCGGAGACAAGTAAACAGCAGTATCTGGCACAGGTTGAAGAATTCAAGAAGAATCATACCAAGGGTTCATTAGCATTTACCGATGCTGAACTTGCAAATTGGTCAGATGAGCAGATCAATGCTTTGCTTGAAAAAGAAGCTCATGTTACTTTGGACTATGCAGATGAGTTATCTGAGAAGGATCTTGCAAATGGCGGTACGGGAACGGGTCCTAATGTTGTGGATTCAGCATTGAAGGCCGGCGTTGTTCCTGAAACACCCTTCACAAATGTTGATGTTGCAAGAACAGAAGCAAAGATCGCTGAAGCACAGAATCCTAATGTGGGAATGCAGGATACAGGTGATAAGCCTAAGGAACAGACAACCATTGATGCAGAGACACAGGATACGGCAACAGGCACCGCAACAGAGACAAAAAAGTACGGTATCATTCATAGAGCGATTCAGGGTCTTATCAATAGAGCTGCAGCAATGGGTATTGATGTTAACGGCTTGGCTTCAAAGTTCGGTTTTGATCTTTCAAAGTATGGTTATACGGTAGGGGATCAGCAGGCTGCAACTCAGACAGATGGAAAAGTGACTGAGGAAGCAATAAAGGATGAGTCTGGTGCCGAAGGAAAAGAAAACGCATCTGCAACAACAGGAAATAATGCGGGTAAGGATCAGAACAATATCACTTCGGCTATGCAGCCCGGTTCACAGGAATATGCGGATGCAGTTAAGAGCAAGTTGGATTGGGTTTACGGTTCTACCAATAACCCCGGCTCTAATTTCTCGAAGCTTCCTTCCGATGCGCAGAAGGCATATGCAGCAGAAGTTGAGAAGTTCAGGGCAGAGCATACACAGTCTTGGATCTATACGGATACAGAATTGTCGGCAATGACGCCTGAACAGGTAAATAGCATCAAGTTAGCAGAAGTTGACACAATGAATGAGTGGACAGATAAGCTTCTGTTATCTGATCAGGAAACAGCAACAGCACATCTGACGGCTATGGAAGATCAGAATCAGGCAAGTATTTATGCCGGTAAGTCATCTTATCTGGTACAGATGCTGCAGACAAGCGGTTATGTAGGACCGACATTTACAGAAGAGCTTCAGTCAAAATACGCTACAATGTATGAGACTCAGTTGGCAAACGATCAGTCTTACATCGCAACTAAGACGCAGGAAGCTGCCGTACAGGCGGGAAACCCCGGTGTGGCTGGAGCGGCTGCAGGAGTATCCGCAGTTGCATCTGTTACTGCAAACGCTGCCAAGACTATAACTGAGGCAGCAAACAAGAACAATCCGCATAGCGGAGTAGAGACAGACCATGTTCCTTCGAACATCAGAGAGAAGTTGAACAAGGAAATAGAAGATATGGCAAATAATATTCAGAAAACTGCGGAAGCCGGTTTGGAAGCTGGTCAGTAATTAAGGAGGTATAAGACTATGGCAGGTTTAGGAGTATTTCAGGATGGTTTTAATCAGGTATTAGATAATACCGGTATCGGAGCACAGCTCGTAGCACAGTACGATCAGGGCAACCCTTTCGTAACTTGGATGGCTGATGCAGGTACAGCCTTAGGCACACCTGTTAGTTTGGGCCCGGTAAGAGATAAGGCAAAGGATGCCATTGATAATGGTTTTGCTAAAGTTCTTGATAGTACAGGTATCGGACCTAAGCTCGTAGAGTCTTATCAGAACGGTAATAAGGCTCTTGAAGGCATCGTTAATTTCACTGACGGTGTCCAGAAGACAAACGATCAGATCGAAGCAGCAATGGCATCTGGTGTCAATACTGTAAAGGACAACATCGAAACTGGTCTTCAGATCAGTGCAGATAATATTAAGAACGCTGATTTCAAGAATAATCCGTTTGGTGCAATGCAGATCTACGGAACAGAAGCAGTTCGTGGTGCTCTGAATATTGCAACATTCGGTGGATCCGAAGCAGCAATGAAGGGTATTGCAGACAAGATGCTTGAGAATGATCCTGATGCGGCTGCAGCAATTTCAGGCTGGGCAGCAGGTGTATATGACAGAGCAGGCCTCGTAACTGACGGTCAGACAGCTCAGGTTCCTGAAGTTGTTCGTGCCGCAGGTTCCGAACGTGTTCTTCCCGGTTCTTATACAGCAATGATTGAGGAACAGAAGGCTCTTGATGCTGCATCAAAGGTTGCTCCTGAAGCCAAGGACTCTGCAAAGACAATCGATACAGTCAATATTGCTCCCGGTTCTTATACAGCCATGAGGGAGATGCAGAAGGCTCAGGAAGCTCAGGCTGCACAGATGGGTATTCCGAAGACGCCTGAACATACTGGTGCTGTAGCCGGAGTTCAGATTTCTGAGACAGGTGAGATCCTCAGACATATCGATCCTAACAAGGATGGCCGTCTCGGAGCCGGTACTATGATCAATACGATTCAGGATGCACATTATGGTCAGCCTACACCCGGTCATGCTATCCATCAGGTTGGCAACCAGGACATCGCAAATGATATGCATAGGCTTGCAGATGCTTGTCATGAATCATCAGATAATGCAGTTCATATGATCGAGAAGACTGGTCTTGATTTTGAGGGATTCCGTTCTCCTGCAGATCAGCATGTTCCTGCAGCAGAAGACCGTGGATTTGTCAATTACACTCGTTCTCTTGTTGAAAGTCAGAGAATGGATAGGATGAGTGAAGCTTTTAAGACAATCGGTCATAATCTTGATGGCAATACAAGAGTGCTTTCTGATCTTATCAATCAGAGACATCTCAATATGGACAAGACAGCTCAGCGTGTTGCAGCACTCGGTGGTCTTGGCGAAGGCATTACAGCAGGTGCCACAAAGGGACTCGAGATGGGTTCTTAATAGTAAGTAATTGTTAGTAGTTCTGCCGTAGCCATATGGTTGCGGCAGACTATTGATATAGGAAAGGAGTCATTATATGGCTTATCAGTTTGGAGACGGTATTGGTTGGCTTGTCGATAAGTGCATGGGCGGAAACGGTGACGGCCAGGTTTTGCTTGCAGCCTACAATAAGGAAGGCGAGAACGGTGGTTTCTGGCATTGGACAGAAAGTGCCGGTAATAACATGCAGCATGGTTTCGATAGTATCAACAAAGATTTTAATACTATTTATCAGAGCAATCTCAGTGGATGGGATAAGTTTTGCGGATGTTCGTTAGTCTGTGTCGGTGGTGCATTCAGAACAGCTGGTAACTTACTGTCTTTCGGTGGTACGGAAGCAAATGGTGCAATGGATCAGGTTGTTGAAACAGCTGAGCAGATTGCAAGCAATGAAGATGCAAGCCCTTGGTCAAAATGTTCGGCTTCGTTTGTTAACGGTGCTCGTGCAGTTCTGAACATTGGTACACTTGGTGTTACTGAGCATGCTATGAAGGGTGCTGCGGATTATATCGATAAGAACGCAGATGAAGCAACTAAGGAACAGATCATTCACGATGGTGATATGCTTATCAAACATGGTTTTGATATGACAGGTTTGACCGCTGTTGTCGACGGTACGACCAAGATAGCAGAACAGGGTGTTGAATATATGGGCGGTACAGCCGATAAACCCGGACTTCTTGCTTATTGGGCCGCTAAGTTTTCGCATACGCAGGTCGGTGCTTATATGGTAGCAGGAACCAAGTATGCATTAAATACGGTCAAAGAGTGGATTTCTCCTGCGGTCAATATTTCGTATAAAGAGCGTGGTATGGCATTTGCTGATGTTGTCAATGAAGTAAAAACAAAAGCACAGACGACTATCGATAACTATAATGCCAACCTTAATGCAGAAACAGCTGCATTAGCACAGCAGAACGGTTATCCTGCAGGTACTGCGGGAGCTGAAGCGGGTACGAATAGTGCCGGGGCTACACAGACACCGTCAACTCAGAACGATCGTGAAGCACAGGCTGCTGCTCTGGATCCTACAACAAATACACCTACACAGGGAGACAAACAGTATGAGTGAAAAGAGAGATGAATTTATCATATCTTTGATGACAAAAGTAAACAGTGTTATTCCGTTGGATTCTGAGGCGATCATTGCCCAGTCTGATTTATTAAATCTGATGCCGGACGACGATCGTAAGATTCATATCGGTAAAGCAATGTTTTATGCCGAGAACTTGCCTATGATCATAGGTTCTTTGTGCTATGATGTGAATTTCGCAAAGTATTTTATCGGTACTTGCATGAAGCAGATGATAGCCCAGGGTGCGCTTATGGATGCCATAGGTGATGATCCTTATAAGAAGGCAAAATACAATGATATCAGGCGTATGAGAGATAATATGAAGGCTGAACTCAAGGATGACGATCCCAAAATGTGGGCTGTTGTCGGTAAGACAGAGTATGAGCCTGAAGTATATGAGCGTCTCATAGAAGTCATGGATGACAGTTGGTCTCATTTTGACACAGAAGGTTTTGCAAAATCTATGCAGTCAAAACCGGATGAGTTGCTTAGTTGGTTCAGTACGTTAATGTCCAACTATGCGATTCCTATGATGGTTATCATCAATGACGATTATCTGATGGCAATGTTAGATCAGATAAATTGGAGAGCAAAAGCGAATATCTCTTGATTTATCAGTGGTTTTTTAATATAATCAGAGTAGTTTCAAATTTGAATACGAAAGGATTATATTATCATGGCTGAAAAGTTCAAGACATTAGGTGGAATGAATCAGAGACCTACGGGCGGTCAGCCTGTGAATCCGAGACCTTCATTTACGCCTGTGAAGAAAACGGTTTCAAGCACACCTTTGCAGAGACAGCAGATTCCTGCACAGCCGACAATGGCTCCGCAACCTGCTCCTGCGGCACCTGTAAGACAGGTAAGTGCTCCGAAGCCGTCTTTTTCTGCCCCGGTACAGCCGACAGCGGCTCCTCAGGCCTCGGGTGAAGGTGGGATCCTGTCAATGCTCAAAGAAATGACAGGTGCGTTTGCATACATCGATGATTCTGTTGTTGCAAAGAATATCGATCTGGCCGCCGGTCAGGGAATGACTGCAGACGACAGAATGGTTCCGTTTGAAGTTGCAGATTATTTTGTAGGTAATGTTGCATATATCATCATGGCAGCTATTTTCGATAAGAATTTCAAGCAGCAGTTCCTTGATGCAGTTGCTCTTGAGATCATGATCGATCAGAAGACACCTGATGAGAAGAGAGAGATCCGTAGAGGAATGAAGTCTCCGACACCTCCGACATACAGCGGATATATCGTGCTTGGTATTTCTTCATTCAGTCCTCAGCTTGAGAGTGTTATCTCAACAAAGATGGAACGTGGTTTTGCAAATCTTGATAAGTATGCAGACGAGTTTGATGCTAAGGTCAATTCTCTGTCTGATGAAGAGAAGCGTGAGTACGGTTTCATCGTAAGCAACTGGATGTATCTCATTAGAGCAATTACTCATAATGATCTTTTCTCTGCATATATCGTATCTGTCGTAGAACAGCTGAAGGACAAGCTTAAATAATGAAGCACAAGATTGCATTTCGTTTATTCGTAGCAATCCTGGTCATTGGTCTTTGCATAGCAGGTTTTGTTTTATCAAAACACGGTTTTAAGTCATTAGGCACTTTGTTTTGCAGTGGAGCAACTCTTGCTTTGCTGTGCGCGATATACAAAGAGTCTCATACATTTATACAGACCATAGCAGATCAGGATGATGAAAGAGGTCGTGAGATCTTCAATTTGAAGTCTTGTATTTTCGACGGTACAAAATGTCCGATGGTGTGCTACGAAAAAGGTTTTGTAATGGTGAAAGACAGGTATGAGGTTTCTGATTTTATCGAGTTCAGAGCCATCATGACTTTAACGAGAGAAAAGAATCAACTGCTCATGACGTATGTGGGAGATACTCTCCCGGAAGAACATCTTCTGACCATCAATGATGTGTCGGAAGAGAATGCGTTTATAGCAAAGTGCAAACAAGAGTTAATAGAGGTTACATAATGGCAAGATTTGGTAAAAAAGCTGCATTAGAGTCACAGAAACCGGTCACAGATGTTGAGTGCCTGGTCTCAGTGTCTGATGACAACTGTCAGATCGATCCTATGACGGGTAAACCCATTAAATATTATGTTGAAGTTCAGAGACTTCAAGATGAGGTGTCGGAAGAAGATGCTAAAGCAGGTTTAGCCGATTCGAATCCGTATATCGTCAACCGAAAAGAGTTCTATAAGACAAAGTCAGGTGAACTGAAAGAGAAGGTAGCCCATACGGAGAGTATTTCTCCTTATGGTATGGAGAAGATCAAGGAAGCTGCTGTTAATGAGTTTGATACTGTGAAGACAACTTTCGACGCTGTGACGGGTGAACATAAAGAGAAGGTTGTTCACAACTATATCGTTAAACTCAATATCGGCTTTGATGCGTTAAAGAATTCCGGTTTCTTTTATGTGCCGAAGACGGTCAACAAGACAAAGAAAGACGAGGCATATTCATTCAGGAACATGCCGAAAGCGGGAAGACATCTGACGCAGGAAATAATCGACAGACATAATGAGATAACAAGGTTATCCAAAGAGGCATTGAATAGTGACAGATCTGATGATGGGAAACAGGGTGGCATAAGTGAATGATCCTTTGACAATAGTATTGATTGCAATAACCGTTATACTGTTAGTGGCGGTTATTGTTTTATTTGCAAAGTTCGGTAAATACATATTCAAACATAAACCGGTTCCGGATGAAAAGCTGAAGATCGAAGAAGCGATGGCTAAGGCCCGTATCGAGGAACTTAACAAGCAGTATGATGTTAAGTCCAAAGATCTCGAACAGCGTTATAAGCAGATGGAAGAGCTTGCTCAAAAGCGTTTCAATACTCTGCAGGAGCAAAACAATCAGGATTATGTAAAGAAGTGTACCGAACAGCAGGTGGCTCTGGCTAAGATGCAGGCAGAGAGCGATGAGAAGGTGCAGAAGATACAGCAGGAGTTGAGATACTATGAAAACCTGCAATCTTCCGTTGTTACAAACTATCTGGAAGCAGAAAAGAAAGCGAAAGAACAGGATTTCCACCGTGTGATACTTAATAGCGACGAACAGTCGGATATTGATGTATTGCGTCCTGTTGCCGAGAAACTGAGCAAACCGATAATCCTGTATAAGCTGATCTATGAGATTTACTACAAACCGAAGCTTGATGTCATGTTTAAGCAGGTTTTGGGAACATCTGAAAGTAGTGGTGGTATTTACAAGATCACGAATATCAATGACGGGCGTGTATACATCGGAAGAGCGACGAAGTTCCTGGACAGATGGAGACAACATGCCAAGTGTGGAACGGGAGCTGATAAAGGGGCACAGATCAATGTGAGACTTTATGAGGCGATGAAAAAGGAAGGTATCGAGAACTTTACTTTCGAGGTGCTTGACGAGTGTTCCACTGAGGAGCAGCCGGCAAGAGAGAAATATTGGGTAGACTATTACAGATCTATGGAATACGGATACAATATCAAGAGCGGTGGCTGATATAAAGTGTCTGTTAGTGTACGAACCGTATAATAAGCCGTATGTCTGCTTTCGGGCGGATGAGATATATAAATTATACGAAAGGGAGGTCTCATCAAATGAGTGAACCTAAGAAGAAGATCGATCTGACAAAGAAGACCGATTGTGTGAAAGACAGAAGTAATGGTGTGGCAACATTCCTTTACAGAGCAAGCGTTTATCATCTTTTGGACCACAGGTTTATGTGTCCGACAAATCATTTCGTAAGAGCCGTAAAAGACGGTTTATGTGATGATAAAGACAGAAAATCCGGGATATCTGACGAAGAGTATTCCGAACTTCAGAAGTTGTTCGGCATGATAAAACGGGGAATGTTTAAGGATAAGGAAAGTCTTCTGGTGAAAGACCTTATCGCAACGATTGCGAGGAATTATCCGAAAGAAGAAGCCGTCATTTTTATATCAGTCATTTTGACAATGTTGCCGATTCCGGCAGCAAAAGAACTGTCGACAGGTCAGTTGGTATTTTTCAGAGAGTGCTTGGCTTACAGATCTTATGACGATAAGGCGTCTGAAGTTATGGCAAAGAACACTATGAAAGCATACGGTATGCCCGGATTGCCCTTACCCCTTGATCCTTCCATCAAGTATATGACGATGAAGGAAAGCAGACCGGTCGCAGAGTTCCTTTATGAAGCTGTCAGAACCAGTGCACTGCGTAAGTGGTGGGAGAATCCTATTTCGACGTTCCTTTCATCGGTAGAGACGTCTCAGAGCTGCAATTTCTATCCCGTTTGTGACGCAGAGTATGATAAGCTCGTGGACGATGTTCTGTTGTTCTCTCAGTTGTTTTTCAGAGGGGAAAAAGTTGTTGCATTAGCTGATCTGATAGTTAATATTTCTTCGGCATTGCCGGAAGAGAATGCTATCGAGGCAATCGACAATATCCTGGAACTTCTTGAAGAAAATAAAAAGAGGAATTACTCAGAAGAGGTTATCAGTGATATAGCTGCTACGTTAAAGATCGTAGGCGATGCGTCAAAACGTTCTGTACCGGACGATATGTTCATTGTTGAAAATGTTTTGAAGGCACAGAGAAAGCGTAAGGCCAAGTCTTCTGTAACAAACAGCAAGGAAGGAAAGAAATAATGTCTCTTATCGTAGCGTTGATGTTAAATCATTCCATAATCGTCGGAGCGGACCGTATGGCATCATGCAGGTCTAAGACGGATCCTGATTGCTTCTCCGATAGGTTTTACGATGTCAGGAAACTGTATCTGTATAGCGATAATGTCGTTGTAGGTTTCGTTGGGAAATCTATGATAAGTTGGTTTAACCACGATGATGATCCTGAGATCGTTTCAATTCCTGTTCAGACATGGTTTGATAAGTTTAAGAGAGCCAACCCCGGTTTGTCTGTGCTGTCCGTACCGACTGCTCTTTTGAATTTTGCAATAGAGCATGACAGTGAAACAACGGGTGAATCTGCGTTCTTCATTGCAGGAATGGATCAGTACGGTAATAAGATATTCAGTTCGGTGAACATCAATGATAAGAAGATAACATTGTCATCAAATATCGGAAGAAAGACTTTAGGCGTTTCCGGGGTTGCTGATGCAATCCTTGATATGTGTTTTCTGGATCACTTTAAGCGTATTAACTACCATGAGGGTGTTCAGTTAGTCAAATTCTGTATTGAAACAACTGAAGCAACAGCAAGGTTTTCATCTGACTTGGGTGTCGGCGGCGGATGTGATATTTATGTGATCAAGGATAACGGTGAATGCGGTTGGGCCGAAAATCATGATATAATGCTTAAGAAAGACGAAGAAAAAGTAACCAAGAAGAAAGGGAAGGACAAATCATGACAAAGAAGTTGACACCTATCACGTCTGCAATGTTTCATATCCACATTGCGGTGGGTACGATCGAAGAAGTTCGTCTGTTTCACTTTGTAGCATTAGACAGAACAAAGTCGCTTGATGAACAGAAGACAATGTTTAATGACGCCGTACAGGAATTAAACCATGTTTACAAGGATTATGGCCGTTTTGCAACTAATTTCGGTGTTATAAAGCTGTTCAAGAAGTTTGGGTTTGAGGAGACCGTTCCGTAACAAGACAGTGCATAGATGCAAAAAACTATTGATAAATGAGGGTTTTTTAACATACAGGGGCTTTTAAAAGTCCCTGTTTTTTGGTATAATATAGGCACAAAGAAGCAAGGAGTGACGAACATGCAGTACATACCTTTGGCGGCTCGTATGAGACCTAAGACATTGGATGAAATCTATGGACAAGAGCATATTCTCGGCAAAGATAAGTATCTTCGTCGTATGATCGATGCAGACATGCTGTCAAGTATCGTACTGTATGGTCCTCCGGGCACAGGCAAAACAACGATAGCGTCCGTTATAGCGAGTGTTACCAACAATGAGTTCTGTGCCATAAACGCAACGACTGCAGCCAAGAAAGATATGGAAAAAGCGGTCGCAAGTGCACAGAAACTGTTAGCGGATTCAGGAAAGCGAACAGTTCTGTTTATTGATGAGATACACAGATTCAATAAGGCACAGCAGGATTTTTTGCTTCCTTGGGTTGAAAACGGAGTTATTATTTTGATCGGTGCAACAACGGAGAATCCTTATTTTGAGATCAATAATGCGTTGCTCTCACGAGGACAGATCTTTGAGTTAAAGCCTTTGACGAAAGAGGCTGTTGCAACGATACTCGATCGTGGAATTCAATTCCTCAAGAACGAAGGTTACACCATAGACATAGATCAGGACGCAGCAGACTTTTGGTCTGATTGTGCAGACGGAGACGCACGACAGGTACTGAACGCTTTAGACCTGGCTGTAAGGTCTTCCGTTGACAAGAAGGTGCACATAAACCTGGCAACGGCAGGGGAGTGCATCCAGAAGAAGATAAAGAAGTACGACAAGGACGGAGACAATCACTATGATTGCATTTCTGCTATGATAGAGAGCATGAAGCATAGTGAAGTTGACGCAGCGTTATATTACCTTGCGAGGATGCTCGACAGGGGAGAAGATCCGAAGTATATAGCAAGGAGATGTATGGTCTGTGCGTACCGGGATATCGGCCTTGCGGATCCCATGGCATTTACGGTTGCCGTTAATGCGTATCAGGCTGTAAATTTCATAGGTTTGCCTGAGTGTGCAGATGCTTTGGCAATGAGTGTCATCTATAATTCGATGGCTCCGAAGTCTAACACGGTTCCTGAAGCGATGGCAAAAGCAAAGTTCGATGCCCAGACGATAGGAAGCATCAACATACCCATGACACTGAAGGATGAGAGCTACAAGTCAGCTTGGAAGCTCGGACACGGCGGTGTATCCGATGTGTTTGCATCACCTGATCATTTCGATGCGTTTGATTGCACTCCGGATGAGATCAAAGGCCACAAGTATTATGTGCCTTCAGAGTTCGGTGACGAGATCAAGCAGAAGAATTATTATGAAAGATGTGAAAGATTACGCAGACAGTTTGGTGTTTTCGGAAACTGACAGGAGGGAAGAGACGTGACAAGATTACTTGTGAAAGTTTCAGAGAAGAACAAAGGATTTATTCTGTATAATCATTTGTTTGTCAAGAAAGATCCGTGGACCTTAGAAGAGATCCAGAAGGAACTGAAGGATGATTACGGTCTCGAAGTCGATATGAATTTCTTAAGACATAAGATCAGAGAATATCTTGATTCCGGTCTCGTAATACATGATTTATCAGGATATATAACCACTATGCAGTAATTATAATATAATAGACTGTGGTTTCTGACAGATTCTGAAAAAAATTTCAAAAAAGGGGTTGACACCACCATATAGTGTGATATACTGAACGCAGATGAAGGAAGTGCCTGTCCGACATCTGATTACAAAAAGACCTAAGGGCTGAAACGGGTCAGGTCCAATCGCCCGGTTAGGTGTGTGAGGGAAGTGAGGTTGGTTGCCGCAAGGCGTAAAGTCCTCCACACTCAAAGTGATGATGAAACATGCATCCGCCTAATCTTTAACCTGAAGGTCACCAAGATTGTAATCAGTTGTGAGATAAGGGCTTCCTCTTTTTGTGTAAAAAATTAAACGAAAGGATAGGACATAACAGATGACTACTATGTTGAGACAATTATCATGGTCACTCAAAGCGCTCATAAAGGCGTTTGGTACAGTATGCTCCTATGCCCCCGTCGATGCACAGCCGAAGCATGTACGCTTCTATGGCGAGGATAATAGCATTGAAGGAATTAAGGGACGATCACCATGTGATTTGACTTTTGTTTAGGCACAAACAAAATTGAGAATACCATAGAGGGTCGTCCGAAGAGAAGAAAAATCGGGCGATCCTCTTTTTTATTCTCGTGATCTTTGACAACTGATTTCCTTATGGGAGAGTAAACCGTAACTGGTAGCGGGCCTGGTTGTAGCCCAGGTGTGAAAACTCTGAGGGTTCGAGTCCTTCCTCTCCCACCATTTAATACACCCTTGTAGCTCAACCGGTAGAGCAAGCGGCTGTTAACCGAAAGGTTGCGGGTTCAAGTCCTGCCGAGGGTGCCAATGAGATGAGATACAAGAAAACAGGCACTTCTTGTATAGCATCTGATAGAAGGGGATGATGAAAAAACAGGCACTTTCTTCATCTCCTGAAATGGGATCGTAGCTCAACTGGTAGAGCGATGGATTGAAGCTCCATGCGTAGCAGGTTCGACACCTGCCGTTCCCACCAAATGGATCTGTAGTGTAATGGTAACACAGCGGACTTTTAATCCGTCAATTGTGGGTTCGAGTCCCGTCAGGTCCACCATCTGTGCCTGATATGGGTGTGTAGCTCAGTTGGCAGAGCAGTTGACTCTTAATCATCAGGTCGCAGGTTCGATGCCTGTCACACCCACCAAGGGGAGTTCCAAGACCGAAACGGACTTGATTGGACCATCAAGGATACAGACGGATTTAGCACGGTGTGTTATTTGGTCAATAACGTATAAGCGAGGTGCAACTCCTCTGCTCCCCTCCATTCATACGGCCCCGTGGGAAAGTTGGTGAATCCGCCAGCCTGTCACGTTGGAGATCGCGAGTTCGAGCCTCGTCGGGGTCGCCACATAGTCAGAGGTCAACTGACGATCATGGTTTCGACTGGTTAATCCGATAAAAAACCTGCCTGTCCAAGAATAATCACTTAGTGAAAAGACTTGGACAACCATCCGGGTGTAGCGTAGCGGCAGCGTACGTGCCTTGGGAGCATGCGGTGTGGGTTCGACTCCCGCCACTCGGACCAATAACTCTCCATGGTCTAATGGAAGTGACGGCAGATTTTCAATCTGTAGATGGGGGTTCGATTCCCCCTGGAGGGCCCAACACAGTTTTCGAGCAAATAATGATGGTTCTGTGAGACAAAAACCAGATGTGCAGATACCTGAACTTTAACCAGGGGCAGACTACTGCAGGAGTCTGTCAACATGGCACTCTCTGCTAATGGTTAGGCAACAAGATTCTCAATCTTGAAATCAGAGTTCGATTCTCTGGAGTGTCACCAAACTGCATGAGAGCGTAGGCGAAGCTCACATGAGGTGTTGAGAAGCTATTACACCAATATTCGGAGGTACAGATACTCTTGCAGCAAAGTCTGAATATATCCTCGTGGTTGGAATGGCAGACACAGGCGTCTCAGACACGTCTTCTTTCCCGGTTCGAGTCCGGGCGGGGATACCAAACATACCCTGGTAGCAGAGCTGGCAGATGCGCTGGACTAAGGATCCAGGTCTTTTGAGGGTTCGAGTCCCTCCCGGGGTACCAATTATGCGCTTGTGGCAAAACGGCAAATGCGGCGGGTTTAAGCCCCGTGTCTTTTCTGGGTTCGAATCCCAGCTGGCGCACCAAATGCCTCTGTAGCACAACAGGAAATGCAACGGTCTTCTAAATCGTAGATTGCAGGTTCGAGCCCTGTCAGAGGTGCCAAACAGATGATAGATGAAAGGAAGTAGGTAGACCGGAACGGGTTACATGAAAACGAGTAATCGAAAGGCAGATCGCGACTGCATTTCGTCTGTAATATGCCTGATTGATGCAATTGGCAGACATACTTGACTCAAAATTAAGTTTTTTGCGGGTTCGAGGCCCGTGTCAGGCACCAAAATGCTTCAGTAGCTCTAACGGCAGAGCGGGTGATTTGTAACCATCAGGTTGTGAGTTCGAATCTCACCTGAAGCTCCAACACACTCTCATCGTTCAATTGGAGAGGACATCAGTTTCCTAAACTGAAGATTTGGGTTCGAGTCCCCGTGGGAGTGCCAGGCGTTAACCGACGATGCCAGTACATAAAAAGTTCGGTCGGGAACCAACCCCGCTATGCGTCGGCATTAAACTTTGTCGTTAAAGGTGATTCGAGCATAGCGTCTTGACACCACAAAAGTTAGTCTCAGAAGTCACGCGAAACTTCTGAGCAGCTCATGGGGCTGTAGCTCAACCGGGAGAGCGCCTGCTTTGCAAGCAGGAGGTAGTGGGTTCGACACCCATCAGTTCCACCAATAATCTGCATAGAGGCTTCCTTATTAAGACTGAAAATCTTTTTTTAGTCTCCGCAGATCATATACCCGTATAACTCAGCTGGGATGAGTGCCTGCCCTACAAGCAGGAAGTCGGGGGTTCGATCCCCTCTACGGGTACCAAAGGGGCATGGTAGGTGAGTAGCCCGGCCACGGTGGATGTACCGGAAACGGATCACATCGGAGGTTCGAATCCTTCGCTGGGGGAAAGCCTGCCTAAACCCCGAACCTATGCAGGCGTAGTATAGCGGCAGTACGGTGCCTTGCCAAGGCACAGGTGAGGGTTCAACCCCCTTCGCTTGCTCCAACATATCGGTATGGTGTAATGGCAACACAAGGGTCTCCAAAACCTTTGCTCGAGGTTCGATTCCTCGTACCGGTGCCAAAGGATACAGATCTTGGTTCGAATCCGAGTACGCAGTGTTCGTATAGCTTAACGGCAGAGCGGTATCCGCTATATAGCAGAGAGGATCGGTTCCAAACAGGCCTCATAAGCCTGATCATTCGGGTTCAACTCCCGTCTCTGCTCCCAAATGGTGGTCATGGTGTAGAGGTAGCACAATAGGTTGTGGCCCTGTTAGTACGAGTTCAAGTCTCGTTGATCACCCCACAAATGCCGCATTTGTGTAATGGCAACACTTCTGCCTTCCAAGCAGACAATAAGGGTTCGATTCCCTTATGCGGCTCCACAATATTGGGATGTAGCTCAGTTGGTGAGAGCATTCGTCTGATAAGCGAAAGGTCAGCGGTTCGATTCCGCTCTTCCCAACCATTTTATCGGAACATAGCGCAATGGCAGAGCAGTCGGCTTATATCCGATCGGTTCAAGGTTCAAGTCCTTGTGTTCCGACCAAGATGCTTCTGTTGTCAATCGGTTTGGCGTGCGGTCTGCAAAATCGCATTACGCAGGTTCGAGTCCTGTCAGAAGCTCCAAAACGGCCTCGTAAGCCAACTGGAAGACTACCCGGCTACGAACCGGACAGTTCAGGGTTCGAGCCCCTGCGAGGTCACCAACATAGTCCTTTGGTGCAACGGCAGCACAGGAGACTTTGACACTCTTGATATGGGTTCGACTCCCGTAAGGACCGCCAAAATGGTCATGTAAACCTAATTGGTAAGGTACCGGCTTGGAAAGTCGGAAGTAATCGGGCAACCGGTGTACAGGTTCGAGTCCTGTCGTGACCGCCAAATATAGCAGAGTGGTGGAATTGGAAAACCATATCTGGCTCATAACCAGAAGATTACGAGTTCGACTCTCGTCTCTGCCCCCAAAATGACAGACAATCCCCGACGGTGAGGGGCGTTGTTTCGAAAACAAATGGTTCTCATACGGGAATGAGGTTCGATCCCTCTGTCTGTCGCCAACATCATTTGCATAGAGGCTTCCTTACTCTACGCGGAAGACGCAGGTTCGAATCCTGCCTCTCTCTTACGAGGGAGTGGTCTAATGGGAAGGATATCCGCCTTACATAATTAGTCTTCGCAAATGACTATGCTTCTGTAGCTCAATCGGCAGAGCAATTGATTAGTAATCAATAGGTTATCGGTTCGATTCCGATCGGAAGCCCCAATATCTGCCGTGTGCCCGGGTGGTGAGGAAGACGCCTTGAAAGCGTTTGGCCGGAAACGGTTTGCAGGTTCGAATCCTGTGCACGGCGCCATCACATGGGGGTGTGGTGTAATGGTAACACAAGTGGCTCTGAACCACTAATTCGGGGTTCAAATCCCTGCATCCCTGCCATTTTTTATATGTCGGCTTAAGCCTAATCGGTAAGGCAGCGGTTTGCTAAATCGTGAGTAATCCCTTCTGGGGTGTGTGAGTTCGAGTCCCACAGTCGACGCCAATTCAAAGATTGCCTGGTCTTTGATCCTACACAAGAAAAATGAGTGTCATAGGACAGAGAGGAGGTAATCGAAATGTTCAAGACACCTAAGAACGAGGAAATCAGTAAGCCACAGATCGTACGCCGTATCGCAGAATTCATACTGAAAGATCCGAAGGCAAAGTATGAGATCACTGTCGGTACGGACAGTCAGACACACAAGATGACGAGGATGGTTGAAGTAATCGCCGTACACAAGATCGGTGAAGGCGGTATGTTCTTCTATGACGCCGAGTGCATCAGGAGGATCTCCAACCTGAAACAGAAGATCAACGAAGAGACAATGAGAAGTCTTAATGTTGCTAATGGTCTTTTGGACCAGCTTGAGGAAGTGTTGTTTGACGAGGGTGGAGTATTCCTTGAAGATTTGGATTTGTCATTCCAGATTCATTGCGATATCGGCAGTTGCGGTAAGACTAACATGTTGATCAAGGAAATCACAGGTTGGGTCGAAAGCTGCGGTTATGATTGTTGTATCAAGCCTTACAGTTACGCAGCAAGCGGTATCGCTAACAAGTACACAAAGTAAAACAGTTCATAAATGGAGATCTTTAACAGGTCTCCATTTTTTGTTATAATAGTTAAGGATAAATCTGAAGGAGGACTTTTTTCCTATGACTGAAGAAGGCGTTAGAGGTATGGGCGACCATGAGATCACTATGTATGGCCCGAATCTTTTGACATATCTGAAGGATCATATCACTTTTACAGACAGAATGCCGTCATTCGTTAAAGAAGAAGATGTTTTTTTGAAGTTGGATAATTACGAACCTTGGGAAAAAGATGCGTTCAGGATTTCCTTCCCGGCACAGCTTTATTTTTTCAACAAAGATGGGTTGGAAAAGTTATCTAAAGAATACACCGAGAAAACAGGCAAAGGTTTTTATACCACATGGCTGGCCCCCGGTGGAAGGTATATCGAAACCGTCTGGTTTAATGGCGAAAGTTTCGATCTTGTGTCTATGGCGGGTGAATGCCCGACAAATACCTGGTGTGACAGACAGGATATTTATGATTTGTATGACAACTGGATAGATTTCATCCAGTCGGCAGCAACGACATTGAAAATCGTCACAGGTATGCATGACGGTATCTATAATGGTGTTGATATCATGACAGCCGTGGAAGCAACCAACTATGCTCTGAGAGGTATGATCTCAAAACGTATCAGAGATCTTTTGAGGGTTGAGGGCTGCCGGATCGACGGTGCTGTCAGCAGTGTTCTTTCATATCTTGATTATAAATTGCAGCGCAAGTGGGCTGGTGAAAAAACTGTCGGATCAAATCCCTGGCACATTGAAAAATGTGTCAAAGATTATGTTGCAGGCACTTTGACAAGTGTAACATTGAATGGTCTTCCCGGACATCTTAAGTTGGCAGAAAATAAGATGATGCCGATCGCAGGTTATGACAAGGGACAGGAAAGTCTGGGTATACATTTTGTTAAGTCGAAACCTTATCAGTATGTAATTTCATTCGTAGATGAAAACTGTACAGATGATGATCTGCCTCCGATAGACCCTGTTGAAGCAGAAGAAGAGGAGACAGGTGAGTTCAAACAGATGACTATCGATGACTTGATGACAGCCGTTCCGACGGATGAATACGGAAACGAATACTTGTGATGGAGGAAACACATGGGAAGTGTTGATTATGCGGTAGTATGCCCCGTTTGCGGATGGGAAGCACATGAGACTTCTTGGTATCATAACGGAAGCAGATGTTGCGGTTGCGATGTTTGCGGTTATGGTCGTTCTGATATGATTTTTTATGAGGATGGTGTTGATGTAAACTACAAAGATGTCAATATGGCCGGTTTTGTATGTAAGGAAGACAAGCCTGAGCATCATACGATCAGAACTGTTTACGCTGATTATAAAAAAGAAGACGGAACATATGTCGCACATGATGAACACGGTGGCGGAAACCCTTATTATGGCACAAGCGTAATGATATGCGGAATGACGTATCATAGATGGCGTGAAAAACAGCATATCGATATATACTGTGTCGGCAGAAATGTTCAGGCCTGGGTATCCGATATATTAAGAGCAGATGTTTATTACGATGAAAATAAAACACCGTGGGCTGTATGCAGAAGCATAAAAAAGAGGCATGATTGGAAGCGTGCAGAAGATATTCCCGTGGAAGACAGGTTTAAGGATCCCAATTGTCCTAAGATCGAACTTATGATCAATTATCTTGATTCTGAAATATTGAATGATGTTGTAACCAAAGATAAGGTCATGCTTTATGAGGATTGGAAGAAAGCTTCAGAAGAAGAGACACGGAAAATGTTAGATAAGTTGAGTGAAAACCAGTCTTCTTTTGATCAGCAGATAGCGCCGCCGACAATGTCAACACCGTTTTCATCTGCTGAAGCACAGAAAGCGGCACTTCCTCATATCGATGAATAAACCAATATAATGTGATAAACAGAGAAAAGCCTTGATAAATCAAGGTTTTTTCTTTATACTGTCTTTGTTGATATAAAATAAGAAGAAGGGAAACTGATGGGTACATGTTTTTTTGAGTCGGGTGTGCTGGCTGTATTGATAATAATACAGCTTGTTTGCGCTGGCGTGCTTGTTTATTTTTTTCTTAAACACAGACCTCTCCGGGTCATGAACTCGTTTCTGTCAAATGTTGTTTCCGATCTGAATGATGGTGTTGTTGTTTTCAATTCTTTCGGCAAGATCATTTGGGCAAACGATCAGGCATACAAGTTGCTTGGCGTAATGAACATAAATGAGTTGAAGCCGGCCTTGACAGAGCGTTTCGGAGATGTCATCCATCTCGGCGGAGTCTGGACTAAAGATATCAGTATTCCTGAAACAAAAGGATATTTCATACTTGAGAGAAAAACCCTTGAATCAAAAGGTTCGTTTCTCGTCATTAAGGACAGGACCGAGCGACATCAGGCAGTCGAACAGGAAATTTACGATTCGACGCATGATAGATTGACGGGGCTTTATAATATGACGTACTTGCTGAAGCGTGTCGGGGAATTGCTTAAAGAAACTGACACGACCTATTGTGCGGTTTTTATGAATATCAAGAACTTTAAGATCGTTAACGATGTCTTCGGTTCTCATTTCGGTGACCGTGCATTGATGCAGATGGCTGACTGGCTTCGTGATAATTTCATGGAACCGGATATTGCTTTTGGTCGTTTGATAGGTGATACCTTCGGTATATTTCTTCCTGTAGAGAAATTCAACGAAGAATTGTTTATGACGGATCTGTCACCCTTTGTTATTCAGGGTTTTAAGAGTTCATATCAGGTATGTATCCACATCGGAGTTTATGTAGTCAACGATCCTACGATCGATCCTGCTGTTATGTTTGACAGGGCACATATGGCTTTAGCCACCATCTCGGAAAATTATAAGACGAGTCTCAGGTATTACGATGATTATTTAAGAGACAGGATACTGCAGGAACAGAGTCTTATAGCAGATTTGGACGAAGCTCTCAAGAACGGTGAGATAAGACCGTACTTACAGCCGATCACCGATATAACTGGAAAAATAGTCGGTGCTGAGGCATTGGCAAGATGGGATCATCCTGTGTTAGGCCCGTTGCAGCCTTCGATGTTCATTCCTGTTTTTGAGAAGAACGGTCTTATTGTTGAGGTCGACAGACATATCTGGGACAGAGCATGTCAGATACTCAACAGATGGAAAGGAGTCCATGACGATCTGTTTTTATCGATAAATATCTCACCGAAAGACTTCTACTTTGTTGATGTCGTAGGGGAGATATGTTCTTTGGTGGAGAGATACTCGATTTCACCTAAGAACCTGCGTATTGAGATTACGGAGACGGCTATGATGACGGATTCGGAAGAGAAGATGAAGATTTTTGAGTCATTTAGACAGGAAGGATTCATCGTTGAGATGGATGATTTCGGTTCCGGTTATTCGTCACTTAATATGCTCAAAGACATGCCGGTTGATGTACTCAAGATAGATATGCAGTTTTTGTCAGGTGATGCAGACAAAAAGTCACGCACTGTTTTGAAAAACGTCATTAATTTATCTAAAGAATTAGATATGATGGCATTAACAGAAGGTGTGGAGACTAAACAGCAGCTCGATCAGTTGATAAACATGGGCTGTTCTTTGTTCCAGGGATATTATTTTGCTAAGCCTATGATGGAAGAAGAGTTCGAAGCGTTCATAGAACAAGAGGAGACTAAGTATGAAAAGCATCAGAACTAAGTTGTATGTATTTGTTGTCACTACGGTATTGATATTGGCAATCTGTACCTTGGCAATATCGTATTTTGCGAGCAGGGTTCAGATAGATAACGTCTATAATCATATAACAACGTCAACAGCTTCGAATTTCGCAGCAATGTTAGATGGGGATTATCTGGCAAAACTTCGTGCTCTGGCTGAATCTGATGAATATCAGGCTGTAAGACAGAAAGCAATAGAAGCAGAAGACGATGATATTATCCGTGATTACCTGCAAGATAAAGAAATGTGGGATGAATACATTAAGATCCGTGATGATATCGATACATGGATCGCAAATATGCCGGAGGTCAGATATCTTTATGTTGTCGCTCATGGCGATGAGAACGCCACACAGGATATGTTTCTTGTAGATGACAGCGAACAGACTTTTTATGATGCAACAGGCAGATACGAAGACCGTGAGACAGAATATCTCGGTCAAGATCTGACCAAGACTGAACCGTCTATTTCGTACAGTGACGAATGGGGCTGGCTTGTTTCAGATTTTGTTCCTGTGTATGATTCCGAAGGTAATTGTGTCTGTATTGTCGGTTGCGATGTTGAGTACGCAACAGTTATTAAGGAGCGTACGAGGTTCCTGATCTATGATGTTGTAGGTGTTGTTGTATTGTCTGTAATCGTTATGGCCGGTGCTTTGATGTTTATCAACAAGACAATGGTTATGCCGTTGCAGAGTATTGCCGAAGGTATCAAGAGGTTCAAGCCGTCGACTGATACGATCAGGTCTCATGTTATCAATCTGGATATTCAGAATAATGATGAGATAGGGGAGATCTATGATAACATCCGTGATATGGAGATCAGCATAGTCGATCATATCAAGAGTATCACGGATATGAGGGAAGATATCGAAGTCAAAGAAGAAGAGCTGACCAAAAAGGACGAAGAGATAACTAAGTTGAATGAGGCATCTTTGAGGGATGCTTTGACACATGTCAATAATAAAGAAGCATATTTACAGAAAGTCAAGGATATGGAAAATGCAGACCATGATTATGCCGTAATGGTTATCGATATCAACAATTTGAAACAAATCAATGATATGTATGGTCATAAGGCAGGCGATATTTATATCAGGGGATGCTGCCAGATGATATGCAATGTTTGCAAACATTCTTCGGTATACCGCATTGGCGGTGATGAGTTTGTTGCAGTCCTCGAAGGCGCAGACTACGAGAACAGGAACATCCTGTTTGAGAAGTTGAAGAAGAATTACGAGGACAGTTGGACAGATGAGACTCAGGAACCTTGGACAAGGTTCTCTGCTGCAGTGGGTCTGGCCGAGAACGCATCCGACGACCATTCCTTAGACCTTGTTTTCAGGAGAGCCGATAAGGCTATGTATGAGAATAAGACAGCTTTCAAAGAGAATTACGGTAGTTACAGATGATTGATTTGAAAAACCTCCATATATGTTGTATTATAAGGTATGACTTTATGGAGGTTCTATTATGATCATCAGATCTTTGGATACAGACGACGCTAATGATCTTCGTCTCATATCACAATTCAATAGTAAAGGTCCGATGTATCCGATACAGACTGATGATACAGAAGACAACGATAAAGCATTTATCGAGAATTATTATCAGCAGCAAAGTGCGGAACCTTTCCTTTTGGGAGCAATCGACAGGAACGGTAATCTTGTCGGTTATATTTCCGGCAGTGATGCCGGCTATCTTGGTCTTTATGAATATCCCGGATTTACGAATAAAGACATAGTGTTTTCGATCGAAGTATTACCTGAAGCAAGGAATAATTCGGTTGGTGCCGCTTTGATGCATAGAGCAAGGGAAGTGTACCCTGACAGTTGTTTCATAGGAATTATCGACAACCAGAACATCAATAACAGTGGTGTCAAAGCGTTCTATGATAAGATCGGTTTTGATGTCAGTGATTTCAAGAATGGTCTTGTTCTGAAGGTTTCACCTGTCGATCTTTCAAATGATAAGATAAAAGACATGATAATACCGCCTTTTGACGAAAGAGGCGATGATAAAGAATTTGGAGGTTAATATGCCTAATATTACAAATATTCCGTATGAGAAAAGTTTGAAATATTGGTGCGAACAGAATGGTCGTCAGGACCTTATTGATCAGTATTCTGATAAGAATGAATTTCCTATGGATCAGATAATGCCTGGTTCAAATAAAGCTGTTGTTTGGGAATTACCTTATGATGATCCTGAAACAGGAAAACATTTTGATTTTGAGTGGGAAGCAACATGCCATAATAGAACGTGTACGGGTCAGAGTGGTTGTCCGTATTTGTCTAACCAAAAAGTATGGCCTGGGTTTAATGATCTTAAGACTTGGTGTGAACTGAATAACCGTCAGGACCTTATTGATCAGTATTCTGATAAGAATGAACTTTCGATAGATCAGATAACACCTGCTTCACATAAAGCTATCATTTGGGAATTACCTTATGATGATCCTAAAACAGGAAAACATTTTGATTTTGAGTGGGAAGCAGCATGTAGTTATAGAACGTGTATGGGTCAGAGTGGCTGTCCTTATTTGGCTAATAAAAAAGTGTGGCCTGGTTTCAATGATCTTAAGACATGGTGTGAACAGAATGGTCGTCAGGACCTTATCGATCAGTATTCTGATAAGAATGAACTCCCGATAGATCAGATAACGTATGGATCTAAACAAAAAGTTATTTGGGAATTACCTTACGATGATCCTAAAACAGGAAAACATTTTGATTTTAAGTGGGAAGCAACATGTAATCATAGAACGTATTCTGGTAGCGGTTGTCCTTATTTACCTCCTTCTTGTTCAGAACAGGAATCAAAAATATACTTATGGCTGATGAATCATAATGTAGACTTTATTCGTGAACAACCCTTTGTTATCAGTAATAGTAAAAAGAAAACAGAGATAATGAAGTTTGATATATATTTACCGGATACAAATGCAGTTATTGAATGTGATCATGGATCGCATTGCTATGCTGGACAGAGAGAAATAGATAATGTACGTGATGATTTTTGTAAACAACATGGTATTAAGGTTTTGCGTTTACCTACTGATGTTACAGATTGGAAGACAGATTGTACAATTATAAATTATGATGACCAGTACAAATGGTTAAAGGAATTTTTAGATACCGGAAAAATTTCTGATGAAGTTATTACATTGTATGATAGGAAGCCGGTTTCAAATTATGGTAATACGGCTCGTGAAATGAATAGTGATAACTTCAAAGCATCTTATTTGAAAACAATGTTCAAATCATTGGAAATTCCGAAAGCGGATATGCTTAAAGAGCACACCGGCAGTAATTCCGGTAAACATTCAGTAGATGTATTTAATAAAGCTGCAGTGCATACAATGGCTAAACAGTATATTAGATCTGGAGGAAAATTGCTTGAAGTTTGGAACAAGAAATTAAATACAGAAGTGCGTGTACATCAGGCAGAAGGGTTAGTTCCTGATGTTTTGACCGGAAGTGATTTTGAGTTCAACTAAAAACAAATATAATGAGGTTAATATGTCTAATAGTATAAATATTCCGTATGAGAAAAGTTTGAAATATTGGTGTGAACAGAATGGTCGTCAGGACCTTATTGATCAGTATTCTGATAAGAATGAATTCCCGATAGATCAGATAACGTATGGATCTGACCGAAAAGTTATTTGGCGAATGCCATATGATGATCCTAAGACAGGAAAACATTTTGATTTTGAATGGGAAGCAGCATGTAGTCACAGAACAGTTGGACATGGTTGTCCTTATTTACCCCCTTCTTGTTCGGAACAAGAATCAAAAATATATTTATGGTTGATGAGCCATAATGTAGATTTTGTTTTGGAACAACGATTTGTTATTGGTAATAGTAAAAAGAAAACAGCAATAATGAGGTTTGATATATATTTACCGGATACAAATGCGGTTATTGAATGTGATCATGTATCACATTGTCGTACGAAGCAGAGAGAAATAGATAATGTACGTGATGATTTTTGTAAACAACATGGTATTAAGGTGTTGCGTTTACCTACTGATGTTATGAATTGGAAGACGGATCATACGATTATAAATTATGATGACCAGTACAAATGGTTAAAGGAATTTTTAGATACCGGAAAAATTTCTGATGAAATTATTGCATTGTATGATGGGAAGTCGGCTTCAAATTATGGTGATATAGCTCGTGAAATGAATAGTGATAACTTCAAAGCATCTTATTTGAAAACAATGTTCAAGTTATTAGATATTCCGAAAGCGAATATGCTTAAAGAGCATACCGGCAGTAATTCCGGTAAACATTCCGTAGATGTATTTAATAAAGCTGCGGGGCGTACAATGGCTAAACAGCATGTTAGATCTGGAGGAAAATTACTTGAAGTTTGGAGCAAGAAATTAAATACAGAAGTGCGTGTTCGTCAGGTAGAAGGGTTAATTCCTGATGTTTTGACTGGAAGTGATTTTGAGTTCAACTAAAAAGAGATATAAGGAGACTGATTATGGCTATACGACATTTTAGCGGGAATTACCGAGGTGAACATGCTGAGTTCGATTATGATGATAAGATGTTTAGGTTCGCCTCTGCGTATTGGAAACATGGTTCTTCCGAAAAAGTTCTAACACTTAAAGCAGGATATTATGGCCCGATCGATAAACCGAAAGGTCTTACTAATTTGGATTCTTTATTTAGGGATTCAAATCTTACAGACTGTTATTTCAGAAATTTTGATACATCAGATGTCACTAAAATGTCTGGAATGTTTTTCGGTTGTACTATACCTGAAGATTTCACATTAGGTGATAAATTTGATACATCAAAGGTTAAAGATATGTCTGAGATGTTTGAGAGATGTTATATACATGACGGTTTTACATTAGGTGATAAGTTCGATACATCAAATGTTGAGACGATGAACCGTATGTTTCACATGTGTCTTTTACCTGAAGGTTTTTCGTTAGGTGATAAATTCGATACTTCTAAAGTTGAAGACATGAATGGTATGTTTGGTTATTGCGATATACCCACTGATTTTACATTAGGTGATAAATTTGATACATCGCGTGTTAAAGACATGTATGATATGTTCAATAGTTGCATTTTGTCTGAAGGTTTCACATTAGGTGATAAGTTTGATACATCGAGAGTTCAGGATATGGGTTGCATGTTTGAGAACAGTGATTTACCTAAAGGTTTCACCTTAGGTGATAGGTTTAATACATGCAATGTTGAAAATATGTCTGAAATGTTTGATAGCTGTTGTATACATGATGGTTTTTCATTAGGTGATAAGTTTGATACATCGAATGTTAAGAAGATGTTTGCTATGTTTAGGGGTTGTGAGCTTCCGAATGGTTTTACGTTAGGTGATAAATTCGACACATCTGAATGCGACAATATGGAAGAAATGTTTAATTATTGTGTGATGCCCAGATCGTTTTATAAGATGTATAAAGATAAGTTTGATTTAACAGAAGTTGAAATTTCTGAAGACAAGGTGAGTCTGAAATCCAGGGGCATTCCGTTTCCTGAATTCGAGCAGGATGATGAAAGTAAGATCAATGATAAAGAAAGAGAGGATTAAAATCATGGCACACAAAGATTTTTGGGAAAACAGCGGCAGACCGGCTGACGAGGTTAAGTATGCACTTGATCTCGAGGCGAAATATGGCGAAGATGTTTGGAAGAAAGTTCCGTTCTATTTCAATATAGATCAGGATACTTTCAGCCCGGACAATGCGATTTCAAGTTATATCAATAAAGACACGGTTGTCAAACCGCAGTCAGTGCCTTGTATAATTACAGGCGGTGATAATTCTGTATTGATCTCAATCAATGTCCTCGGTGATTATAACTTGGATGTTCCGGGTAACAGAGGTTATCATCTTAAAGCAGGTGAACCTTTGAATGTTATGCTTAAAGATCTTTCGCCTGAGCCGAAGTATGAGGCTATACCTCAGAAACTCGGCGGAAACAAAGACCGTCAGCTCATCAATCTGGATACAGGAGATGTGTTTGACGTCAATAAAGAGTTC
>JAEEGL017301425.1_pt1 | contig 129809 bp, 127 predicted proteins | sample 9134231 | NCBI WGS metagenome assembly JAEEGL01 (sample SAMN16246548, study PRJNA631951) | gut metagenome | biome: gut microbiome; feature: rumen; material: fiber-attached | host: Bos | place: Iran: Karaj | collected 2018-10 | reverse complement strand
TAGTATGCATTATAAGTGCAATATATGTATTAAAGAATAAACCATATTTAGATGGCGGTAGTAGATTAGATGATTATAAGTTTATAGCTAAAATAAATGATAATTCTTCTTTTTATTCAATATATGATACTAATACATATATTACATTAAATAATAAAAGAATATCATTAGATGAAGCATTAAAAGACTCTAAAACTTTAAAAAGAATAATGTCTCATATGAAACCATATGCAGCATTAAATGATGGTGGATCATTATATTATAAAGATACTGCAAAAGGTTATTACTTAGCAGTATGTAAAAATCTAAATGGTAATAATAACATATATTTAAATAATTATGATTTTCAAAGCGATATAAATAATAGTCCATGTAATAGAATAGAAAAATAATGTTTAAGGTTCCAAAATGGAACCTTAAATATATTAATATAAAACATATACTTTTTATTGCATAATTAATATAGTAACACTATAATTATCATGTATTGATTATTTGCCAAGTGTCAGTATGACAATTTGATCGACTAGGGTTATATTTTATGGGCAAAATAAAGTATAGCATGCATGCGGATGTATTCCCGTTTTAAACGGATGGGAGTACATCCGTTTTTTTATTTTATTAATCAATACTAGAAAGGAGGATAATAATATGAACGATATAATTAGTTCAGATATAAAAATAGAAAATATGATATATGAAATAAGAGGTAAACAAGTAATGTTAGACTCTGATTTAGCTAAGTTATATCAGTGTAAAAATGGAACCAAAACCATAAATTTAGCAGTAAAAAGAAATATAGATAGGTTTCCGGAGGACTTTTATTTTGAACCAACTATCGATGAGTGTTCAAGGTTTCAAATTGAAACCTTGAACGATAAAAGAGGTGGAAACATTAAATATCTTCCTCATGTTTTTACCGAACAAGGTGTAGCCATGTTATCAAGCGTCTTAAAAACAGAAGTGGCAGCTCAAGTAAGCATTTCTATAATGCGTGCTTTTGTTGCCATGCGTCATTATATAAGTGATAACTTAATTGAACAAAAGATTATTAACAATATTGTTTTAGAAAATCAAAAAGACATTAAAGTTATGAAACAAGATATTAATCTGTTACAAATATCATTTAAACAATTTGAAGAAAAGAAAGTAATAAATGAAGTATATTTTGATGGCCAAATATTTGATGCTTATTCCAAAATAAATGATATATTTGATGAAACCCATGATAACTTAGTAATAATAGATAGTTATGCAGATATTAAGTTACTTAATATAATTAAGAAATTAAATTTTAATGTCATTATTATAACTAGTAATAATAGTACATTAACTGAACAAGATATTAGTGAATATAATAAACAATATAATAATCTAAGAGTAATATATAATAATACATATCATGATCGTTACTTTATTATAGACAATAAAAAAGTATATCATTGTGGTGCAAGTATAAATAGAATAGGTTATAAGACCTTTTCTATTAATGTGTTAAGCGATAAAGACACTATTGGTGCTGTAATAGATAAAGTAAATTCAATAATATAGAAATGTGTTAGTTATACTTGAGGTTCCATTTTGGAACCTCAAGTTTATATATGATCTTAATTTGTGGTTTCAATCTGAAACCGCAAATTGTCAATTGCTTTTTCGTCTAAGGTTTCAAATTGAAACCTTAAACATCTTGAGGTTTCAATTTGAAACCTCAAGTGTGTATAATCTACTTGTTATTATCTTGAATAACGAACGAATGTTTGCTATAATAAATTTAGAGAGGTGGTTATATGGGTAAGATATATATGTGTATAGATCTTAAAAGTTTTTATGCATCTGTTGAATGCCAAGAAAGACATTTAGACCCTTTAACTACCAATTTAGTCGTCGCTGATGAATCACGTACAGATAAAACTGTATGTTTGGCTGTAACACCATCTTTAAAAGCATATGGTATATCTGGAAGAGCAAGATTATATGAAGTAAAAGAGAAAGTTAAAGAAATAAATAAAGAAAGAAGAAAGAAAAATAATTATAAACCATTTACTGGTAAATCATGTGATGCTAATGAATTAGCTAAACATCCCGAATATGAATTAGATTTTATCGTTGCTATCCCTCGTATGTATTATTACATGAAATATAGTACTGATATCTTTAATATTTATTTAAAATATATATCTGAAGAAGATATTCTTGTATATTCTATAGATGAAGTATTTTGTGATATAACTAATTATTTAAAATACTATAATATGACTGCGAAAGAATTAGTAACTCATATTATTACTGATGTTTATAAAACAACTGGTATAACTGCAACTTCTGGTATTGGTACTAATATGTACTTAGCTAAAGTAGCCATGGATATTGTTGCTAAACATACTAAACCTAATGAATTTGGTGTTCGTATTGCTATGTTAAATCAAAAAACTTATCGTAAATTATTATGGAATCATAAACCCCTAACAGCTTTCTGGCGAGTAGGACCTGGTTATGCCAACAAACTTGAAGCTAATGGTATGTACACTATGGGTGATGTTGCTAGAATGTCGCTTAATAATCAACAATTACTGTATGATTTATTTGGTATAAATGCCGAATTATTAATTGATCATGCTTGGGGTTATGAACCCACTACTATTGAACAAGCTAAAAGTTATACTCCAACCACAACTAGTATAAGTTCTGGTCAAGTATTACATACACCATATAATTTCCGTCAAGCTCGTTTAATTGTGTCGGAAATGACTGATTTATTAGTTCTTGACTTAGTAAGAAAAAACTATGTTACATCACAATTAACTTTAACTATTGGTTATGATGTATCTAACTTAACTAATCCTAATATGCGTAAGAATTATCATGGAGAAATTAAAATGGATCACTATGGTCGTTTTGTTCCTAAACATTCTCATGGAACTATTAATCTTGAACATAAAACATCTAGTACTAAACTTATTATGGAAGCTATATTAAAGTTATATGATCGTATAACCGAAGGAACATTACTAATAAGAAGAATAAATATATGTGCTTGTAATCTTGAAGATGCTAACACTTATTATAAATATGCTAATAAAACTATTGAACAAGTTGATTTATTTACTAACTATGAAGAACTTGAACAACAACGTCAAAAAGAACTAAAAGCCGAAGAAGAAGAAAATAAACTTCAACATGTTTTATTAAATATCAAAGATAAATATGGTAAGAACGCTATTCTAAAAGGTATGAATTTAGAAAAAGATGGAACAACTATTGAAAGAAATACATTTGTCGGAGGTCATAAAGGATGAATAACTATGATGATATTATTAATGAACCCATTCCTAAGTTAATTCATGAACGCATGAATATTATATCTCGTGCCGCTCAATTTGCTCCTTATGCTGCTCTAAATGGCTATGGCGAGGCTATTGACGAAACAGCTCGTCGTGTTGATTCTAAATATATCTTAACCGAAGATGAAAAAAGTATATTAGATAGTAAAATCCATATTATTTTATCTGAAATAAATAAACATCCCGAAATAACTATTACTTATTTTATTAAAGATAAATATAAGAATGGGGGAGTATATGAAACTATAACTGGTAATATATTAAAAATAGATAAAATAAAAAATAGTCTTATCTTAACTGATAAAACTATTATTCCTATTACTAATATATATGATATAAATAGTCCTTTAATAACTAATATTGAATTCTAATAATAATTCTTTTCATGTACTAAAGCATATACTCTTTTTAAGAATAAATTACCTAATAATATTCTTAATATTTTATTATTAACATATCTATTATATTTCTTAATTATCCCATGTTGATTAATAAATTTATTATAAGAATCATCACCCAATTTAGAATGTAATTCTTCTAATTCAATATTAATACTATTGATTAATTTATTTTTTTCCATAATAATCCCTTTTTTCTCTTTCGATATAATAGCACATATTATAAAAATAATAAACCTATTTATTTGACAAATAGGTTATTATTAGTTATAATAACCGGCATCTAAAGAGAGAAAGGGTGTTTGCCATGTTATTAAAAAGACGCGAAGAATTACAAACAGTTGCTGAAGTTTTAAGAAATTCTAAAAAAAGAAGTGAAAGAGCACTTGGAGAAAAAATAAATTCTCTAGTAGCAGATGCTGCTTATGATCTTGTAACTCCATATGAAGTACAATTAAGAAGAGAATATATTATTGATAGAGTATATGCTTTATTATTAAATAAAATAGATAAAGAATCTAGAGATATTGTATTTAATTATGGATGTGAAATAACTGAATTAGGTATTGATATATATAAATCTACTAAAAAAAATTGGTATGTAGATGGTTCATCTGCATCTAAAGTTGCTCATTTAAGAGATGGATATGGACATTACAATGCCCCTGAATATTCAATTCCTAGAACTGAAGAAGGTTATGTATTAACTGATGATTTAGAATTAACACCAGAACAAACTGAAGAAGCTAAACAATTTTTATATGATTATTCATTTATACTAGGTCGTTTGCATGATATAAGTGAACAACGTAATGCTGTATTAAATGGTGGATATGGATTACGTAATGATGAAGATGCTGAACTAGTAGATTCAATTGTTACATTATTAGGTTATAAAGCTGCCTATAAAGGAAAACATATTAAAAAATAAAACAATAGAGAAATCTATTGTTTTTTTATGTTATAATTAATATGGTGAGAATATGAAAAAACAACTATTATTAATTATTACTTTATTATTATTTATTCCTAATGTATATGCCGAGGAAATACCTACGCCATATATATTAGAATCTCCTTCGGTTAATGCTTCCGAAGTATTATTCGAAGTAACCGAAGATACTAATGTTATATTTGTTAATAAAAAATCTACTGATAAAACTAATGTCGTTGCAAAATTACCTGAACAATATAATATAACTTATAAGTTAAATAATGGAACTAATAATAATTCTAATCCTGGTAGTTATACAAGTAATGATATTGTTAAATTAAAAAATCCAACTAGAAAAGGATATATCTTCAAAGGATGGTATAAAGATTCTAAATATAAAACTAAAATAACTACGATTAAAAAAGGATCTAAAGGCAATATTACTTTATATGCTAAATGGACACCAATTACTTATAATATTAAATTTTATGCTAATGGTGGTAAAGGTAAAATGTCTACGATGAAGAATCGTAAATATAATAAGACATATAAATTAACTAAAAATAAATATACTAGAAAAGGATATAAATTTGTTGGTTGGACAACTAATAAAAAAGGAACCGGTAAAGTATATAAAAATAAAGCATCTATAAAGAATTTAACTACTAAGAATAAAGCTACTATTAAATTATATGCTAAATGGTCAAAGAAATAGATAATATTCTATTTCTTTTTTTATGTTATAATTAATATGGTGATAATATGAAAAAGAGAATAGCAATAGTAACCGGAGCATCTTCTGGTATGGGAAGAGAATTTGCCAAAACAGTTCCATTTCACTATAACAATGTTGATGAACTATGGTTAATAGCTCGTAGTACATCTAAACTTGAAGCTCTTCAAAAAGAAATAATCTTTAATACTAAAGTATTATCTTATGATTTAACTAAAGAAGAATCCTTCCAAGATTTATCTAGATTATTAAAAGAGGAAGATGTTGAAATAAAACTATTAGTTAATGCATCTGGTTATGGTATCTTTGATAGTGTTGAAAATACTTCTTATGAAAATAATATTGGTATGATTGATTTAAATGTAACTGGTTTAACTAAAATGTGTATAACTTGTATTCCATATATGTCCGAAAAATCTGATATTATTAATTTCGCTTCTGTAGCGGCTTTTCAACCAGTTCCATATATAAATATCTATGCTGCTACTAAAGCTTATGTTTTAAGCTTCTCTCGTAGCTTAAATAGAGAATTAAAACCCAAAGGTGTTCATGTCATGGCTGTATGCCCATATTGGACTAAAACTGCTTTCTTTGACCGTGCTGTAACGGATAATAAAGTAGTTAAAAAATATGTAGCTATGTATAAAGCCGAAGATAATGTTAAACGTGCTTGGGAAGACTTAAAAAAAGGTAAAGATGTTAGTCAATGGGGTTTCATTGCTCGTTCTCAAGTCCTATTATGTAAGTTATTACCACACTCATTAGTAATGAATATTTGGTTAAAACAACAAAAACTTAATAAAAAATAAAACAGATGTCACAATGTGACATTTTTTTTATGCTTTATTATGTATAATCAATCTATCTTGCAAGATTATTACACTAAAAAGGAGGCATATTATAAAACTATTAATTAAAAAAATATTATTAATAACTATATCATTCTATATCTTCTTTTATGTAATATTTGGAATAAAAAGGGTAGAGAACTATTTAATGATACCTAATATATCACCCGGTGATTTAGTTATTTATTATCGTTTAAATAATGAATATGAATCTAAAGATCCTATTATCTTTATTTATGATAATAAAGAATATCTCGGAAGAATAATTGCTATTCCTGGAGATACTATTAATATCACTGATGATAATAAACTTATCATTAACGAAAGTATATTAAATGAAGAATATATCTATTATGAAACATATAAATTAGATACTTCGATTGAATATCCTATAACTATCAAAGATAATGAATATTTTATTCTATCAGATAATCGTACATCTAGTTTTGATAGTCGTTACTTTGGCCCTATAACAAATAAGAATATAAAGGGAAAAGTTATTTCTTTAATCCGTAAAAATAATATATGAAGGAGGTAAAAATGAATAGATTAAGAAAAATAATATTTACTATTTTATTATTATGGATATTAAATCCTATTATTAATGTCCATGCTATCACATCTAATACTAGTGTTAATGGAAGTGCATCGGCAATTCCTATACGTGTATATTTAATACTCGAAGATGATGCTTTAGTTCCAGAGTTTGAATTCCAATATGATATAGTTGGTATTCCTAATACTATTCCAGCTAGTACTAATCAAGAAGAAGTATTAGCTCCGGAAGTATATCAAATACCATTTATCTATAATCAAACATTTCAAACATCTGATTATCAAGCTAATCAAATCAAAGATACAACTGGTCATCCTATAACTTTAGAGGATAATCAAAGTTATTTATTAAGATATACAACACTTAACTTTAGTGCTGTAACTTTTACAAAACCAGGTAACTATCGTTATATTTTAACGCAAAAAGTAGGTAACTATGATGGGTTAACATTTGATACAGAACATAAATATTATGTTGATGTAATTGTTATAAGTGATGAAACTGGTAACTTATCTATATCAGAATATACAATACGTCCATATTCTGATGATACAAGAGTTAACGTAGGTGAAGCTAACAAACTTGAATATGGTTACTTTGTTAATGTTTATAACACTAATGATTTAATATTCACTAATAATGTTACTGGTAATCAAATAGATCATACTAATACATATGATTATCAAGTATTAGTAACATCTGCAGATACTAACAAGAGTTATAAATATATAATTACTAAAGATGATAATTCTACTGTTACTGGTTATTTAGATAGTGGAACACCAGTAACTCTAACTATTAAAGAAAATGAAAGTGTTAAAGTATATGGCTTATCCGCAAATGACTCATATTCTATAACAGCCGAAGATAAAACTAATACTGGTTATAGTACTAGTTATACTGAAGTAGTTTTCTCTAATGGTTCCAGTGAAACCAGTGATGTTATTGAAAGTTTTAATGCATCAGGTAACTTAGATAATCCTATTAGAATAGATTATTTATATACTAAAAATATAGCTGCTAAAACTGGTGTAATTATTAATGTTATTCCTTATATCTTAATGATTACTATTGGTTTAACAACTATTAAATATTTAAATAAAAAGAAGAATTAGTATGCTAAAAGTAATCGACTATATCTTAACTAAACTTATTAGTATTATTATACTAATCATCATATTATTCGGCTCATATTGTCTATGGGATTCATTAACGATATATAGTTCTTCTCTTCCTTACACCCTAAAAAAATATAAACCAAAAATAAACGAAGAACAATCGACTATTGAATTCGCAAGTCTAAAGGGTATAAATGCAAATGTTCAAGGATGGATTACTATTAATAATACTAATATCGATTATCCCTTTGTTCAAAGTAGTGATACTTTTGAATATCTAAATAAAGATATATATAATAATTATTCTTTATCTGGTTCTATATTCTTAGATCCCAACACCAATATAAATAATAATTATATAATCTTATATGGTCATAATATGAAAAATGGTTCTATGTTTGGTAATATAAATAAATATATTAATAAAGACTATTATAATAGTCATCTAGATGGAATATTTATAACTATAAATAATCAAATATATAAACTAAAAATATTTGCTTTATTAAAAATATCCTCAACTAATAATATTATTTATAATTCTACTAGTACCATTAAAGATATATTAACCTACGTAAAGAAAAATCATATTTATTACACTCATTATCCCAATATAAATAAAATACTAGCCATGTCGACATGTACTAGTGGTACAAATAAACGTTTAGTATTACTTTCATATCTCGAAGAGTAAATTTAATATTTACTCTTTTTATCTTGTTTTTTTATTTTAAAGTGATACAATTATCTTGCTCATGAAAGGGGTTTTATTATGAATCTTATTAAAAAGATGTTTGGTTGGAAACTAAAACACTTCTTAAGTGCTATCTTAGGAATAGTAATATTTTCCTTTGCTGTTAACTTCTTTGTTACACCAAGTCATTTATATTCCGGTGGCGTATTAGGTTTATCTCAGTTAATAAGATCTATTATCTTAACTACATTTAATCTAGAACCTAATATTGATATAGCTCCAGCTATATACTATATAATTAATATTCCATTATTTTATATAGCTTATAAAAAAATCGGAAAAACATTCTTCTTTAGAACTTTATTATGTGTAACTATTCAAACTATCTTAATGGCTATTATTCCTATACCTGATAAGCCAATTGTTGATGATACTTTAACTAATGTTATCATTGGTGGTATGTTAGATGGTTTAGGAATGGGTATATTATTATCAGCGGGAGCCTCATCTGGTGGTACCGATATTATTGGTATTGCATTAACCCAAAAGTATAAGAATGCTTCCGTTGGTCGTATTGGTTTAGCTATTAATGGTTTAATCTATATTGTATCTGGTATTATGTATGGTTTACCAATCATGGTATATTCTATTGTATTAAGTGCTATTGGTAATTTTACATTAGATCAAACTCATAAACAAAATATATCTTCTCTAGCTATTATCTTTACTAAAGAACATCCTAAGAAAATGATTGAATATATAAATAATCGTTTATATCGTGATGCAACATATACTGAAGCCACTGGTGGTTATACTGAAACTACCACTTATATTACTTATGTTGCTTTATCTAAATATGAATTAGAAAGATTAATTAGACACTTAAAAGAATTCGATAAACAAGCTTTCTTAATCAAACAAGATGGAATAGGGGTAACTGGTGATTTTAATAAACATCTAGATAATTAAGACATTTTATATAATGTCTTTTTTTATTGCATAAATATGATAAAAACTATATAATAAAACTTTGATGGAGGGACTAATATGAAGAATAAGTGTTATATTTTAAAAAATGCTTTATTATTATGTTTAGTAGCATTCTTATTTGGCTTAACTTTATTCTTAACTAGAGAATTCTTTGATCTAGGTAATAGTAATATTATCATTTATTTATATGACTTAAGTGCCTCCATATTTGGTTGTTCTTTATTAGTATTTATTTTATCTATTAAAGATTATTTAAATGCTCGTACTGATTTCATGAAAGAATTCTGGTCTGAAGCTAATACTGTTAATAATACTTTAAAGAAAATAAATTATATCTTTATGGATATTCCTAATAAATTAATCGTTAGAAATATTAATAAAGATGAAATAGATACTAAATTAAGAAATTATATATATGAATATTATAATGATTCTAAATTAGATGATTTATCTGATGAAGAATTAGATAATCGTATTGAATATATTATTAATGATGAAAGAGAAAAACTTATTAAATCTCTAGATAGAGAAATAAAAAATTATTTAGATGTATCAAAAACATCTTTATCTAAATTAAATTATTTAGTTAATGATGCTGAATTCTTTAATGGAGCAACTATTAAAGAAAACATGCATAGTTCTATTTATCAACCATTATATGAAGTATATAAAGATATTAAAAACTTAGTTAGTGATATTGAATGTAGTGATATAAAAGAAGAAGAATCACTATTACTAATACTTAATGATATTAAACAAATCCAAGAAAAATTATTTATCGAAGAATTTGAGGAAGATCGTATTCGTATATCTTATGGTTTACCATATAAAATTGAAAGAGCTCTTGAAACATGGCGTTCATCAATTTATCATGATCAACCTGTATACGAAGGTAATGTCGTATTAAAAACGGTTATACCTAAGACTACTGAAGAAAAAGTTCGTAAATTAAAAGAAAAAGAACCTGATGAAGAACAAAAAGAAAAAGAGGATTAATCCTCTTTTTTTATTGGTCTATTACTATATTCATAATCTAATACTTTTTCATTAGTTAATAGTTGATATAAACTTGCTGCTCTTATTTCATATTTAAATATTAATGAATCTAAATTAGTTACTTTAGTAACTACTGGTAACTTAAATTCACTTTTATGTTCATTTAAATATAGTTTACCATCTTCATTAAACCCTAATAATCTAACATATTCATTATTTCTTAATGAATCTCTATCTTCTTTAGTATATGACATTAATATATGAATAAACATTCTCCTTATACGATTATAAGTATATCTTTTAGTTTTAATATTCATTATTAAATCATCTATATTTCTTGCATTATTTATTTCTTTAATTAATTTATTATCTATACCTTCATCTACCGTTAATATATCTTCTAAATTATCACAAGTATTAATTTTATACTTTAATAAGTTAAAGAATAATTCTTCATCTATATTAACAATATGTCCTTCTGGTATATACTTACTAATATCTTGTTTATTCTTTAATTTAGTACGTATATTATCTGCACTAACTATACTATTATTACTTTTAGTATCATGATAATTATTAGTTCTTTTTATACATATAGGTTTAATATTATAATTATTACTTATTATTGTTTTAATATATGATATTCCTAATATATCATTAGGGTCTTTTATATCCACTCCAGAGGCTTTTGCTACTGCCGTAGGATAATTAACCCCATCATCTAAATATCCCTTTAAAATGTCACTAAAATTATCTTCTAGCTGGGCTTTAGCACCATTTATTAAACTATGTATATCATTAGATTCTGAACCAAATACTAAAGTAGATACTCCAATAGCATCTAATAACTCTAATGCTCCATAAGCAAATATATCTGCTGAATTACTACCAAATACAAAAGGTAATTCAATAACTATATCAGCTCCATATTCTAAAGCTAATCTTGTTTTTTCTTCTTTTGTTTCTAAAGAAACTATTCCTCTTTCTAAGAAATACCCATTTAATACTACTACTATAATATCATCTGGATACATTTCTTTTATCTTCTTTAATTGATATAAATGTCCATTATGAAATGGATTATATTCACATATTACCCCAATAGCATTCATAGTATCACAACCTTTAAATAATTATATCATATATGAAAGCTAATTAACGTAAAACCCTTATTTATCAGTACTATTTAAATGTTAATATACAATATATCATGTTAAAATATAAATAGAATAGAAGGTATTATTTATGAAACCATATGATATAACTACCAAAGAAAGAACATTTTATGATTTAACAAACAAAGAACTATGGCAATTATTTATAGAATTTACTAAAACTAATTTTGGTAAAAGAATAATGTCTATATGTCAAATCTTACTTGTTATATATAGTGCATTATTTATTGGCTTTTTTGTTACAAGTGTCTTATTTGTATACGATACTAAAGTAGGTTATGATGGCTTAGAATATTTAGATGATATGTTAACTACATCCCTTCATTTCTTAATACCTGCGGCAATATTACTAATTATATTATTTATAGGTTACTTTAGATGGATTGTAGTAAAAAAAGGATATAAAATGTAGAAACAATTATAATTGTTTCTTTTTTATGCTATAATAAAAATAGGTGATTATGATGAATCAAACAATGAGTATTTATTTTATCCATTCTCAAACAAATAATTATAATGAAAGATTATATTTACCTGTATTAAGAAGTGAGTATTTATCTCATCATGAATTAATATTTCCTACAAGTGAAAAAAATAATAAGAAATATTTTAAAGATTTAATGATGACAGCAACATTATTTATTGTTGATTTAACATATGCTGATGCCGGAGAAATGATGGAAGTAAAAGAAGCTATTACCTCTCGTAAACCAACTTTTGCTATAGCTGATAACTCTGTTGGTTATGAAGAAAAATATGCTAAATACTTTGATCGTGTTGTTGGTTATTCCAACGAAGAAGAATTACGTCACTATGTCGAAGAATTCGTTAAATCCTTCGAAGGACGTGTAAATGACCGTAATGAAGTCGATTCTACAGTTATTTTAGGTGTATTAAACTAAAAAAGGTTGACAAAACTAAAATATATGTTAAAATTAATAGTGTTTTAAAAAGGAAAGCGATGTATCCACATCCACCTGAGCCGCGAATAGTGCTAGGTACAAAAGCCAAATATATACAATTATTTATTATTAATAATAATATTATTAGGTTTTTTAAGTGGATGCATATGTATTCACTTTTTATTATATATGGAGGTGCATTATCATAGGAAACTTAAATAAGAAAAATGACGATTTACCAATCAATGGCCAAATCAAAGCAACAGAATTAATGGTTATTGGTCCAAATGGAGAGCAAATGGGTACAAAGAAGTTAGAAGATGCTCTAACTATTGCAAGCTTTGCTGGTCTTGACCTTGTCTTAATGAACGAGGGACAAGAACGCCTTGTAGCTAAAATTATGGATTACAATAAGTATAAGTATGAAAAGAAGAAAAAAGCTAAAGACGCTCTAAAGAAACAAAGAGAAGGTAACAGAGAACTAAAAGAATACCAATTATCATATAATATTGATATTCATGATTTTGAAACACGTCGTAAAAATTCTCAAGCTTATCTTGAAAAAGGACATAAGATCAAAGTTACTATTCGTTTTAGAGGTAGAGAAATGGCTCATACTGACTTAGGTAAAGAAACTATGCTTAGATTTGCTGAGGCTCTAAAAGATTATGCCGATATTGAGAGTAAACCAGTTCTTGAAGGTAAGACTATGGTTATGATGTTAGCACCAAAGAAAGATTTATAGGAGGGAAATATATATGCCAAAACAAAAAACACATAAGGCTACTAAAAAAGTAGTAAAACAACATAAGAGTGGTCTAATCACTTATAAGAAGAGTGGTGGAAACCATCAAACTGCTAAAGATACTTCTAAAGCAGTTAGACAAAGAAGAAACAAAGGACAATTAGCGAAAGGAATAGCTGACAGACTTAAGACTGTCATCTAGTTAGTGGGGTATTAAAATGACAAGAGTTAAAGGTGGAGCTGTTGCAAAAAACAGACGTAGAAAAGTTTTAAAGAGAGCTAAAGGATATTTTGGTTCTAAACATAGACTATATAAAACTGCTCAAGAACAATTATTCCATAGTGGAGTTTATGCTTATAGAGACAGAAAAGTTAACAAAAGAGCATTCAGAAAATTATGGATTGTTAGAATTAATGCTGCATGTCGTTTAAATGACATTAGTTATTCTAAATTTATTGGTGGCTTAACTAAAGCTGGTGTTGCAGTTAATAGAAAGATGTTAGCAGAAATCGCTATCAGTAATCCAAAATTATTTGCTTCATTTGTTGAATTAGCTAAAGATGCTCTAGCAGGTAAGAATGTATCTACTAAAGCTGAAAAAGCTTCTAAAGAAGTAGCTAAAGCTGAACCAGAATCTTCTGTAGATAACACAGATATTTCAAAATTAACTGTAGCTGAACTTCGTGAAATGGCTGTAGCTAATAAAATCGAAGGCGCAGATAAAATGAAAAAAGCTGAATTAATCGAAGCTTTAAGTAAATAATAAAGTAGACAATATGTCTACTTTTTATTTTGTTTATAAATAATATCTTATTTATTGATAAAATAAAAATAGGTGAGAGTATGAAAAAGATAATAATTATTATATTTTTATTAGCAACACTAATAATATATAAACCTATTAAAGTTTATACTAATAATGTAACTAATAAACCATTACTAGATAAATCACCTGTTTTAATAAATGATCCTGAATTAGAAAAAGATACTTTAAATGTCTTAGTAATCGAAATAAATCCAGTATTAAATACCGTAACTACACCCGATGGTAAACATCCAAAAGTATCAGAGTTAGTAAATGGATCCAATAGTACTCAAGTATCTCTTAATGAATTAATCGAAGATTTCGAAGATTCATCTCATGGATATTTAAAAATAAAAACTAAAATGGAATATTTAAATGAGTTTCCTAAATATACATCTCAAATTAATTTAAAAAATGGTAAAAAAGGATATCGTATTGACGAAGAAACATATTTAAGTGAAATAAAATATGATGGAACTGGTAAATATAATTCCGATTACTGGTTTAATTTACTTAACGGTCCTTTATGGTCAAACCTTCCAAGTTTTTCTTTTGATTATGAATATATAATTAATAAATTTGATTTAGTTAATCGTAAGAATAAAAAAGAGTTTGATCAAGTATGGTTATTAACTATTGACCCATCACAAACTTATGAAACAAATATGGTTGGAAGAAAAGCTTTTTGGATTAATGGTCAACCAATAAAAAAAGATTGTGATAATTTTGTCTTAGCTAATATATCTATTTCTCGCCGTGATGCTAATTATCATGCTTTAGGCCATGGTATGGAAGGCATATTATATAATGTTTTTGATGTAACATATGGAAAAGATTATCAAGCTAACGTTTATAATATTACTAATGAATCTGAATATAATAAATTAAATTTATGGCAAAAATTTACTTTAAATGCTCTAAATAATAAAAGTACTTATATAACTGGGGTAGGTAATGTTCATTATCCATTTAATTCTAAAGATAATTATGGTTATGAAGTAACAACTAAAACCAATACTAATTGGGAATCTTGGTTAAATTATCCTAATATAAGTGTTAATACTACTAAAGATAATAATAAAGCCTGGACAAGTAATCCAATTAATAACAAAATAATGACTTCATCTTCTGAAGAAAAGGATCCTGATCGTTTATATACTCGTTTTTGGAGTTCTTTATTCCCACATATTACTGGATATACGGAAGATGGTTATTTAAATAATTGGTGGAAATATATTAAATCATATGATTATGTTAAAAGCGTATCTAAACCTGAACAATCATATCTGTATCATCCAGGAGACACTTTAACTCTAATGGTTAATTTGAATTATGCTACTGGAATAACTCAAAAAAATATCGTTATTAAATATGATAAAAATGTTAAAATACACGATTCAAATATTGTTAAAAATGAAGGTAAAACTTTTAAAGTAATAAATACTGGTACTACAGATATTGATGTATATTTTGATGGTAAAAAAACCACATTTACTATTACATCTATATCTAAGCCTAATCAAGATGGTGTTTTTGAACCCACGACAAAAGAAACAACAACTAATAATAAAACTACGACTGAAACACCTACATCAAACAATATAGATACACCAACTACTACAACAAGTTTTCAACCTTCATCAATCGTAAATATAACTAATACAACGACAACAACCAAAGTAGTTGAACAACCTGATGAAGAACCAACCAACAAAATTAATCCAATAGTATACGTTATTGCTTATTTATTTGTTTTATTTGTAATAGCTTTCATTGTCATAAAGAAAAAACGTAATAAAAAAGTAGACTAAATGTCTACTTTTTATTTTGTTTATAAATACTTTTCATTTTATTGATATAATGATAATAGGTGAGAGTATGAAAAAGAAAATATTATTTACTATATTAAGTGTATTATTAATACCTACAATCGTTAATGCATCATCTGATGTAACTGTAAGTATTAACTGTACTAAAGATGTTTTAAAGAAAGGTGAAACTACTTCTTGTGAATTAACTGCTAATTCATCTAAAGAATATAATCAATTATCTTTTGATCTAGTAAGTGATTCTTTAGAATTCTTAAATAAACAAGGAACTAATGGTTTTACTAGAACTGATAAAACCTTTACTAGTTCAACTAATATAACTGGTGAAGTAGTATTTGGTACTTTTGATATTATAGCTAATAATGAACAAGATACTTATATTTATGTATCTGAATTAATAGCTAAAGATTCTAATAATACAGTTTTAAGTACTAATACTCCAGTTAAAGCTATTAGTATTAAACAAGATGAATATACTTATGAATTTGATTATGATGAAAGTACAGAAACAGGTACTTATACTATTTATAAAAATGGTTCATTATTACCAAGTGGTAATGAAACAGTATTATATTCTGATGCTGAAAGAACTCATGCTATATCAACATCATTAACTAATTCTTTTTCATCTACATATTTAGTAACAAACAATCAAGATTTATATGGTAAGACAGTTATAAGTGGTACATCTACTAATTTTGTTATTACTACTAATATTGTTCATAAACCAGACTTTATTATTAATCCAATTAGTAATGGGGTAGAAATAGTATTATTAAATAATCAAGATAATATAACATATAAACTATATCGTAATAATGTCTTATTAACTAGTAATACTGATACTAATTTAGAGAATGGTAAAACATATACATATAAATATGTTGCTTCTGATGAAGGAATAACTAAAGAAACAACTAAAACATTTACTTATCATGAAGCACCAACATTTACTATATCTGAACCTATCGAAGGCTATATTAAATGGGATATAACACCAACTGATAATGTTAAATACTATTATATTGTTGGTTCTTTATCACCAGCTTTTGATGATTACTATTTTGCTGCTATGACGGAAGAACCATCATATGTTGCTGAATTACCAATGAATGATGAAGTATATTATACTGTTTTTGCGGAATATACTGATGGTGTTAAATCCGGTCGTTCTAATATTCAAACATATACTAATGTTGAATTACCAATAACTGATCCAACAAATGTTAAAGCTGAATTAGTAACATCTACTAATCCAATTGGTATAAAAGTATCATTTACAGGTAGTGAAAATGCTGATGGTTACTTAATCATGCAAGGTGATACTCAAGTTGCTAATACTAAATCAACATCATATACTATCAAAGGTATAAAATATGGTGTTAATTATTCTTATAAAGTATTAACTTATAGATGTGCTACACTAGATTGTACTGAAAAAGTAACTACTGATGGTGTTCAAACAAATACTGTTAAAGCAACACCAGTTAAACAAACATTAACTATAACTTCAAATGGCCGTTATGATCAAAATAAATTAGTAATATCTAAGCCAACATTAATTACTGCTGGTACTAATACTATTACATATCAAATATATCGTGCTAAAGCTGGTTCTTCATATGCATTAGTTAAAACTATAAATAATGCTCCAGTAAATAGTGCTTATACTTATTTAGATACTATATCTGGTGCTGTTATTAATTCACAATATTATTATAAAGTAGTTGTTAAAGTTGATTCAGCAACAGTAACTCTAGATATTAGAAATATTAAAGCTATTGTAACTGCTCCAACTATAACATCATTAATAAATAATACTAATGCTACACAACAATTATATATATCAAATCGTGGAGCTAATATTAGATATGAAGTATATCAAGCTACTTCTAAAAAAGGTAAATATAAAAAGAAATGTGATGGTACAGCCACTACATGTAATCTAAAGAGTATTAAGTGGAATAAAACATATTACTATAAAGTAAGAGCTTATTATACTTTAAATGGTAAGAAAACATATACTGGATATTCATCAATCGTATCTCGTAAGATGACTGCTATTTCTTTAGATAAATTACCATTAACATACAAAGTAAATGGTACTAATGATATTATTAAATCCGTTACTGTAACTAAGAGTGGTTCTAAATTCAGTTTCAAGATTAAACATACTCAAACAAGTACTAAAGCTCAAACAGTAAAATATAAAGTAAGAGTTTATAATTATAATAAATCCCAATATAAAGATGTATGGTTAAGTGTTAAACTTAAAAAAGCAAAAAATAAAACATACACAACAACTGTTAAAGTAGCTGTACCTAATTGGGCAACTCAATACGATTTTATGTAAATAAAAAAAGTAGATAGAAATTATCTACTTTTTAATTTATCTAATTATGTTTTATAATGATAATAGGTGAGTGCATATGGATAATAATGAAGTAAATAATTCTTCTCCAGTTGAAGAATTAACAACTCCTACTAAAAGGAAGTTTAATAATACTGTATTAATAGGAATGCTAATCGTTATAGTTGCAGTAATATGTTGTGTTATTGTATTATGGCCAAGAGGCAATAAAGAACATGTTGATTCTACTACAACAGTAAAAAAGACTAATACCACAACTACAACAGCAGTCGGAGAACCATCTTCTGAAGAAGACGACAATGATATGGGCGAGGAAGAAGAAGATGAGCCTAAATTAGTCACTAAAAAAACATCTAAATATGAATATGAAATTGAATATGGTGATACTGATGAGGTTAAATTATTTAAGATAGGTGGAAAAGATGTAAAAAAACAAATAGAAATAGATTACCATATTGAAAATATTGAAGAATATCCAGACTTTTTACTTATTCAAACAGCAAATTATGGTTCATGTTCTTATTCAAGTAAAGATGGTGGTCATATTTTCATCTTTAACTATTCCGGAGATTTAATCTTTAAAACTGATAAAAGAGATGCTTATGATAAAAACACAGTTAATATTTCTAAAGAAGAAAAGAAATATCTTGCTCAAACATATTTAACTGTTTTCTGGAAAGACAGTTATTCATATAATACAACAACTAAAAAACTAACTATAAAATATACAATCTATGGAGTGGGATATGATGATGAAAAAGTTGAATGTGATTTGGAAGTAAACAAAAATTATTGTTCCGCCACTAAAGATAAAAATATAACAGCTATTGAAGTAGTTGAATATGAATATAAAAATGGTAAGTTTATAAATGAAAAAGTAAAGGAAAGAACATTATTAAAAGATTATACCAACTATATTAATAGTTGTTGGGCTCCTTATGGAGATGATGAACCAGAATCATCATTAGTGCGAATTGACGAACATAAAGATGATGAAGATTATGAAGGACTTAAACTTTATGGTGATAAAGATTATGAATTGTCTATCGAAGAAGCAGATGGCGAAGAAAATGTTAAATACCTAAAAATAAGAGGTAAAGATGTAACTAAAATAATACACATAGATTCGTTTTTATCTGATTTAATAAAATATGATGATTTTCTTGTTATTCATTGGTCATACGATAATACATGTGGTCCAGCATTCGATACGATAGATGTATTAAATTATAATGGTGATTTAATCTATTCATCCAAAGATGAAAATCAAGATATAGGGCCTTTCTATCGTCATATAGATAGTTATGAATATGATAAAAAAACACAAACATTTAATATTAAATACTCACATTATGCTTGTCTTGAAAGCTGTGGCTGTGATGTATTAAGCGATTGGGGTTCTCTCGAAGAATACGCTAAAGATAATAGAGACGAATCTTTCGCTAAAGACGAATGTACATATCTAGGAAAAAACAAACTTTCTGAACATTACATGCGTACATTAACTATTAAAAATGGAAAAGTAACAAATTCAAAAATAAGTAATGAATACTATTCTTCGGATGTAAAAGAAACAGTTAATTATTGTAAAAATACATTTAATATAACAATAAAAAAGTAGACTAAATAGTCTACTTTTTATTTTATAATAATTATATAAAATTTTTTTGACTTTTTTATGTTCTAATTCGTTATATAATTAGAATGCATTCAAACAACAAGGAGTGATAAAATTGGAAGAACAATTTAATGCTATCTACAATGCCAATTATAATCGCTTATATCGGCTTATTTACAGTTATACTTTAAATGAAACAGAAACCAAAGATATCTTGCAAGACACATTTATTAAGTACTATAAAAACATTAATAAACTACCTCTAGAGGAAGATCAAGTACAAAAATGGTTAATGCGCGTAGCTATTAATAAATGTCGTGATTTATTCCGTAATGTCTGGATAACTAGAACTATTTTCACAGATGATGATATTAAAGATAATTCCCTTTCTACATCTAAATTAGAAATATATGAATCTTTAAAAAAACTAAATAAAAATGAACGTATACCATTATACCTATATTATTATGAAGGTTATAAAATTGATGAAATATCTAATATATTAAAAACAAAAGAGTCAACAATTAAAATGCGCTTAAAGAAAGCTAAAGAAAAATTAAAGAAAGAAATGAGATGATAACAATGAAAAAGAAAGACTATAACAACTATTTTGACGAAATAGAATTATCTAAAAAAGAATCTAATATAATAAAAGATAATATTATTAATAAGAGCACACCACGGAGACGATTAAAACCGGTGTATATAGTTGCATTAATTATTATATGTGGTATAGGATTAACACCAGTAACAGCCAGTGTAATTAAATCAAATTTTATTCTATATAATAAAAACAATCCTAATCCACATTCAGAACTGCAAGACGAGGAACATCGAAGTAAATCGGTTTATATTACAAGTAAATTAAACAATCATTATTCAAATGACATAGTTAATCTAAACGAAGATTACAAGCTCAATGAATTAGAAAAGAAACTAGGTATTGTATTTTTAAAGAACAACAAAATAGATATGGAATCATTTAAAGTTAACAATAAGGAAACAGTTGGCACATCTACGATAGGTCTTGCATTAATTAATAATGACAAACAAAATAAGAAAATAGAATTAGGTATTATTTTTTATACTAAGGAAGATATTGTTAAAGAACGAAAACTCATAGGTATGCAATCTAAAAAAGTAGTTCAAAAAGAATATTATATAAATTCATTAAAAACAAAAGCAATTATAATGTATAACGACATAGAGCCAAATATAATAGATGAAAATCAAGTGATATACACAACGCCATTTATGGCTGTATTTGAAAAAGACAATATAATATATTCAATATATCTTGAGGGACAAGATGGTTATACGTTAGAAAAATTATATGAAATATTAGAATCATTTTATAGTTAATTAGAAAGGAAAATGTTAAAATGAAGAAAACAGTATTTGCAATTATTTTATCAGTTATATTGATGGGAAATGTTAATGCACAAAATATCAATAAAATAGAATTATTTATTCCAGAAAGAAATGCTTCTGGAACAAAAACTTTAAATTTAAAGAATCAAGAAGCTCTACTTGGTAAAGCCACAAAATATATTGCTACAACATACGAATATAATGTTTTTGGTCAAATAACAAATATATATGAAAAAGAAATATCAGAAAATGAATCGGATTTAATTGTTAATAATCCAAATATTCACGTATTATCTGATGGTGAATTACATGATTTGAGCAAGGAAAATCCATTAAAATCAAATCATTACGAGTATGAAACAAATTCTAAAAAAATAGAATTAATCTATGGAACAAGATCAGGGAATGTTAATTTTATCCAATTTAAAAACAGTTGGAAAACAAGCCCATCTAAGCGTTCACATGATATTCTTGCAGTAAGATTTACAAATTCTGTATCAGCCTCATCATATACAGTATCAGGAACACAAGCAGCATACGCAGCAACAACTATTACATATACAGAATCATCATCATCTGATCATATGCAAAAGTTTTTAAATGGTGCTGGATTAAGTATGAATCTTTATGATAATTATAATCCGGCCTATGAACTTCTAAATATTGAATCAACATCCAACTTTGGAACATATGTTTATGCAACATATCAACATGCCACACAAAACATATCTTTAACAAACTCAAAATCATACACGATGAGTTCATCAGGATTGGGTGAAGTATTAAATCATACATATGCTAGTAGTTATGACGGAATGCAAGGAGTTTATTCCGAAAAAACATAATATAATATGAAACACATCGTTGGTTTTCTCCTAATACAAATAATATTATTATCAAATATATTGTTAATTGATGAATCAAAAAATGAAAAACAAACATATTTTAAACCACAAGACTTAATTTATCCTTCAAAGATAGATTATTCTGATATTATTATCCCAAATGATTATTCTTCTAAATTATTCCAAGAAAATAAAAATTATCCAATAAAAACTATCGAAAAAAAATTAAGAATAAAACTTTTACATAATAAGAATATTGATAGTGCATACTTTAAAGCCGATTATATAAAATCTAAAGATAATAAAATAGCTAAAATAATTTTTGAAAATATAAATAAGAATAAAAAGGATATTGTTAATATACCATTATGTATTATTATTAATACTAAATATAGTGATAAAGAAGATCGTGAATATCTTGATATTATAGAAAATTCAAATATTATAAATTATTATATTAAATCATTAAATACTAATGCGGTTATTATGTCTTCGAAAGAAAATAATACTGGTCCTATGTTAGCTACATTCTCATATAATAACATTATTTATGAATTATATATGAGTAAAGATAATAATACACTAGAGGATTTATATAATATATTAGATGCATTTTATAAATGAAAAAGAGGTGAAAAATGTTAAAAATATTAATTGTTTTGGTATTATTGTTTATTTCTTTCCCTTTTCAAGTGTCTGCAGAAGTTAATTCAGTCGATAGAGAAGTAGAAATAACACAAGAAATATATAAACTGATAAATATAAATGGCATATTTAAAGATTATTATGGTGGAATGTATATAACTCCAAATCATAATAATATAATTTTACAAATTGTTAATACCAATTTATCCAGTGAAGATTCTAAAGAAATACAAAACATATTAACGATTGATAAATCCATAAGAATAGAATATGTTAATAATAATTATAATTCGTTAGAAGAAACAAACAAAATAATAGTAGATTATTTTTCCAGTAATAATATTGAATATGATAATTTGATAGGTCATTATATAGATGTATTTTCAAATAAGATTGTAGTTGAATTAAAAGATAATAATATAGAGCAGCAACAGTTATTTAAAGCAATAGTCATTAATTCCCCATTAATAGTATTTGTTTCAAAACAAGAAGATGTAGATACACTTCAAGCTTATGGATCCACATTAATTGAAATAGTAAAGGTAAAATCGGCTATCAATATATTATCCATGTTCGGATATACTAGATATTAAAAAAGTAGACTATTAAGTCTACTTTTTATTATTCTATATTAAAATTCTTTAAATATTCTTGATATGCTATATAATCAGGTTCTTGATAATCTAATTTTTTATAATCTAAATGTTTTCTTTTTAAGATATCTTCAAGAATCATATCCGTGAAGTAGGGGTTACGAACGAGTAGTGGTCCAACCATATGTACTCCATAAAAATTACCTTCATGAATACCTACTAAACCATCTTTTGTTTCCATAAAGCAATTAGTTCTTAAATCTCTATAAATATTATCTGTACCATTATTTAAGAATCCTAATACTGGATATTCAAATCCTGGTATTTTACCATTAATTTCACCAGCTATTCTTTTTTCTAACGTAACAGATTTAAAATCAAAGAATCCTAAACATTCACGATCATCTAAAGTCTTACCAAATAAATCTAAGGCATTACCTGTTACAATCCAAGTCGCAGTTTTTAATGCTGCTTTTATTTCTCTTTTTCTTGTTAATATATCCTTTAATACTAACTTTTCATAAGCTTCATTACCACAACCAACATAGATAATATCATATATACTAAAATCAATTTCATCATTAATTGTTTTATTATCTACTTCTAGTTCAACATCATGTCTTTCACATGAACCAAGTAAACCGGTAATATTACCTGTTTCTCCATATAGATTCATTAAATCATAATATAAATGCAAACACTTAATCTTACTCATGATTTACCTCACTAACTAGTTTCTTTATAATGGCTGTCATATCAAAACATACCATTGTATAAATATCACCTGAACTAGTTTCTAATACTAAACTAATTAAATTATTTATATCATCTACTAATACTAATTTATTTGGATCTATACCAGCATATATTAATCTTGTATATACATCCCATTTAAATCTTCCAATACAATATATTTTATCAATACCTTCATCATTTAATAATTCAAAATCAACATCATATAACCAACTTAAATCATTAAACGAATATCTTCTTGATACATTTTCAAATCCTAATATAACTGTTTTAACACCTTTTTTATTTCTAATATATCTAATAGATTGTAAATAAGATAAAGCATTCTCATTCTTTGATTCAATCATTTCTATTGATCTACCATTAATATGCTCAATCTTCATTCTCTTTGAATCCATTATATCTTCATTTAATTCTTTTTGTATTTGTTCATTACTTAAATTAATCGTATGACATAAAGCATAAGCAGCTAGAGTATAATAAATACAAAATTCTACTGATTTATTTAAATGAACTAAATTACCATTAACATTCATAAATTGTTTTTCTAAACTAATATCTGTTGCTTCATAATCAACAGTTCCTCTTTTAAAATCACAATAAGGACATTCATAATTACCAATATGTCCATAATGATAATAATTATATTTAAGTTTACTATTACATTTAGGACAATATGTAGCATCAAATGTATAACTTAAAGGTTTCTTATAATCTTCATCAAACTCCCCAACACCATAAGTTGTAATTTTACCTTTATGGGTTAATTTAACTCTAGATACTATTGGATCATCAGCATTAATTATTAAATGTGTACTATCATCTATTGAATTAATAATCTTATTATAAATAATATCTGGTGTACCATTTCTTGCTGGTTGATCTCTTGTAATATTTGTTATTACTAAATGGGTTAATTTAACTTTATTAAATATTGTTTTAATAAATGATTCGTCCAATTCCATTAATAATACATCAGCATTTAATTTCTTACTAAAAGCTCCCGTATTATTAAGTATTAATGTTACAGCTCCATTATATAAATTAGATCCACTTTTATTCCATACAACCTTTAATCCATTACCCTCAAGTATATGAGCAACTAATGAAGTCGTAGATCCTTTACCAGATGAACCAGTAACTCCAATAATATATTTTGGATACTTAATATCATTTAAAATATCTTTATTTATTTTAGATGCATAATAACCAGGTGTAACTGAACCATCCTTATGCATTATTGGTTTAAGTATCTTACATACTAAACTAATAAATTTATTAACTATAATAGCTATAGTATTCTTCATAATATCACCTATAGAAATTATAACACGATTTGACTTTTTTTAATAAATAATTATAATATAAACCCACGAAAAAAGAAGGAGGGGTTATTATGGAAGTTAAAACTTTAATGGATAAACCAACTAATATCGGTCGTATGTTATCTGAAACTAAAACATCTAAAGTATATCTATTAGATGACAATAAAACGGTATTTAAAGAATTTAAACCTGATGGTAATCTTAAAGTAATCCATCATCTACATCCTAATTTCCCTAAATATGTTGAATATTTAGAGAGTTTAAACAATAATTCCTTATTAATACCTGAAACTATATATGTTAAAAATCGTCGTGGTAAAGTAGATTCTTATGAATATACTTATTTAGATGGTATGCCAATATATAAACTACCTCCTAAAACTAAATTTAAGAAATTATTAAATGCTTTACCAGCATTCTTAAATGATGTTCAAAAACTAGATTGTGATTTAATTCTTATTGATGCTCATATAGGAAATATATTATATACTGGTAAATTATTAAAATTAATTGATGTAGACTTCTTTCATAAACCTAAATTTAGTCAAATGGATATACCTAATTTATTAATTATAAATAGACGTATATTAGATTTCTTATTTGATAATGAAACTATGAGTTTTATTAATACTCATGAAGAACTAAGAATGTTATATGATGAAGCTTATAGTGGTACTAATTGTTTATATGAACTACTAGATACCTTAATGACATATTTAGAATTATTAAATGATGATGAAGTAGAGTATATTCGTGATCTAAAAGGTGAACATATGCTAAAAAGATAGTTAATCCTATCTTTTTTTATGTTATAATATTTTAGTATTCATAAGGAGATTTATATGAGAAAGGTATTTATTATTCCTTCATATGAACCTACAAATAAATTATTAAAAGTTACTAATGAAATATTAACCCATAATGATATTGATTTAATTGTAGTAAATGATGGAAGTAAAAAAGAATATGATGATATTTTTAACCAACTAGACAAACGAATTACACTACTTAGTTATGATACTAATATGGGTAAGGGATATGCTCTAAAACACGCTTTTAAGTATGTCGTAGATACTATCAAAGAACCATTTGTTATAGTTACACTTGATAGTGATGGTCAACATGATGTTAATGATGCTATTAATATATGTGAATATGCTATTAATAATCCTAGTACTTTAGTATTAGGAAAAAGACTAAGAGGTAAAAATACCCCATTAAGAAGCCGTTTAGGTAATAGTATAACTCGTTTAGTATTCCGTTTATCTTGTGGTATAGATATATATGATACTCAAACTGGTTTAAGAGGTTTTACTAGTTTACTTATGGATGATATGTTAGCATCCGAAGGTAATCGTTTTGAATATGAAATGAATGTCTTAACGGATTTTGCTCATAAGAAAATAAAAATGCATGAAATAGAAATTAAAACTATTTATGAAGATAATAATTCTGGTTCTCATTTCCATGCTGTTAGAGATTCTTATTTAATATATAAAAATATTATTAAATTCTCTGGATCATCATTAATAAGTTTTATTATTGATTATGTATTATATTCTTTATTTTATTTCCTATTTAGTAATATCTTACTAGCTAATGTTGGTGCTCGTATTATTAGTGCAACAGCCAATTACTCTTTAAATAGAATACTAGTATTTAAAAGTAAAAAGAGTGTTGGTCAATCTCTATTAGAATATGCTTTATTAGCTATATGTATCTTAGCTGTTAATACATGTTTATTACATTTATTAAGTTTAATTATACATCCATTAATAGCTAAAATATGTGTTGAAATATTATTATTTTTTGTTAGTTATAGTGTTCAAAAGAATAAAGTATTTAGATAATATTTTATTCTTTTTTAATGTCTAATTGACAAACAAAGAATAATTAAATGGTTAATTCATTCTTAATTATTATTATAATTAAAGTGGGTGTATATATATGAAAAAAGGTTATTTATTAATTATTTCATTATTACTTGTATTATTTACAACCAATGTTAAGGCATTTACTTTTTCTTGTAGTGGCTGTCAAAATTCTGAAAGTGGCGATGGTTCATGTAACTATCATGATGTCTTTTATTGTGATATTGACGGCGATGAAACTCGTTATGATTACATAAAAGGAACAGTAACTACGAATGATTATGTTAAATGTTCTTTAGCATCTACATCTTTAGATAATATTTATGATGCATCACGTACTTTTAATGTTAAAGGTACACCAACAGGAAGACCTATTATTCAAATTGAATGTGAAATAACAGGTCAATTAAAATATAATACTTATGTAACACCACGTATCGAAGATTTTGAATATAGTGTTAATAAATCTATTTCTGGTGAAAGTTTAACAGCTATTACCCCAAATAATGCCGGTATTAAAATTAATCAAATGGATGCTTCGCAAATTATTGAAAAAAATAGAGATACTACGCATGATGATTCTTTAATCAAAAATTTATCTATTAAAGGTCAACCAATTAATTTTTCTAAATATAAAACTGAATATGATATAACTGTTCCATATGAAGTTGATGCCTTAGAATTATCTATTGAACTTAATCGTGCTGATTCAACATATGAAATGCAAGGAGATCCTAAAAAACTTGTTGTCGGAGAAAATATTATTGATATTATCGTAACATCTAAAAAACAAAATGTTACTTGGTATACATTAACTGTTACGCGTAATCCTGAAGGTAAAACTGTATATAAATCTGGTAAAGATGCCACATTAAAAGGTTTAGCTGTTGATGGATACGATTTAGATTTTAAAACAGATAAAGATACTTATGAAATAACTATTAAAAAAGGTACTAAATCATTACATGTATCCGCAACACCAACCGTAAATGGTGCAACATATAAAGTTAATTATCCATCACAATATCGTAGTGGTCAAAAGATTGAAGTCATAGTAACTTCTGAAGATTCATCCACTAATAAAACATATGTTATAAATATCAAAGGTAATGGTGGGGGAAATTCTGGTATGGATGAAACTATAATCTATATCTTAATATTCGTTGGAACAATTATCATTGTTGGTGGTTTATTAGTATTTGTCTTTATAAAATTTATAAAGAAAAAAGGACCAAAAGTTCCTAAAAAAGGTAAAGAGGAAGAACATGTTGAAATGCCTTTACCAAAAGAGCCATCATTTGTTGTTCCTAATCGTGCACCAGTACAACCTGAAACGCAATTAGGATTACCAACAACTAATGCTAATAATTATCCACCAAGACCGGTGGCACCACCACCTCCAGTAACTCAACCAACTACATTTGGTGGAACTCAACCAGTCCAAGGTAATTTAGGCATTCCTCAGGTGAATTCTAATCCACCTCAACAACCAAATAATAATCAAAAGTTTTAAACAAAAAGGAAAGTGTAAACTATACTTTCTTTTTTTATTTGTTTACACGACAAGTAAAACAAAAATTAACACAAAATTGCTTATTTCTTTTGTCAAACAATCTTTTATAGTATAATTAACTCAGAATGGGAGTAAAACTATGAGGGAGATAATATCAAGTTTAGATCTAGGTAGTTCCAAAATTAAATTAGTTGTTGCTGAAATTATAGACGACCGTTTTAATGTATTATGTGCTATCGATGAAGATTCACGTGGTATTAAAAAAGGCGCTATAGTTGAACCAGCAGAAACTGAATATGCTATTCGTAAACTCTTAAAAAGAGCTGAAGAAGTGTTAGGTATTAAAGTAACTAAAACTATTGTAAGTATTGCCGAAGACAATGCTGATTTTAAAATAGGGGAAGCTACAGTTACTATTACTTCTGAAGACAAAGAGATCCAAGCATCTGATGTTGTTCGTGCTTTACAAACAAGTACTAAAGAGCGCGTTAATAAAAATATGGAACTCATAACTGTTATTCCTATTATATTTAAGGTAGATGATATTAAAACACATAATCCAAGAGGAATGCAAGGCTCTAAATTATATGTTAAAAGTGTAGTAGTATCTGTACCTAAAAAAGATGTTTATCTCGCTGCTAAATCATTAGAAAAATGTGGCTTAGAAGTTATTGATATAAACATCACAAGTATTGGTTCTTATTTCGCTCACAAGAACGAAACAACTGATACTCAAGTAGGCTGTATTATGGATGTCGGATGTGACACTATCAAAGTAGCTATAGCTAATAAAGGAATTATTGTTAATAATATTATAGTTCCATATGGTGGAAAAAATATTGATAATGATTTATGCTTTATCTACAAACTAAAAGAAGAACAGAGCAAAAGACTTAAAGAAAACCTAGCTCTAGCTCATAAGAAAAACGCATCACCAAAAGAAAGAGAAATATTAACTAATACTCTTGGTGATAAAATTACAGTTAATCAATATGAGGTTTCAGAGATAGTTATGTCCCGTCTTCACGAGATGTTAAACTTGGCTAAAAACGAAATTAACTACTTAACAAAGAAAGAAATAAGTTATATAATTATAACGGGTGGACTTACCGAAATGTCCGATTTTGTTTTAGAAATTGAAAGCGTTTTTGGTAAGACAGCTTACGTAGGAAAAATTCCAATCGTAGGGGTAAGAGATAATAAATATGCTGCGTGCGTTGGAATGATAAAATTTTATGATACGAAATTAAAATTGCGAGACAAAGAGTTCTCAATATTTAATCAAGACGAATTAGATATTTTGACGGGGAATACTGAAACAAAGAAATCTAATAAAAATGATAATGTTTTCAGTAAGGTATTTGGTATCTTTTTCGACAATTAAGGGAGTGAAAAACTATGACAAATGGATTAGAGATGGATCAAATCGCTAAGATCAAAGTTATTGGTGTTGGTGGCGGTGGAATGAACGCCGTAAATCGAATGGTTCAATCAGGAGTAAAAGGTGTTGAATTTATTGTAGCTAATACAGACTTACAATGTTTAAATGCTTCTCCTGCCACAAATAAATTACAAATTGGTAAAAATATTACTGATGGACTAGGAGCTGGAGCCAATCCAGAAATAGGCCGTGAAGCTGCTTTAGAAAGCCGTGATGAAATCCGTGCTGCTCTTGAAGGCGCCGATATGGTATTCGTAACATGCGGTATGGGTGGTGGAACTGGTACAGGAGCTGCTCCTATTATTGCTGAAATAGCTCAAGATGTTGGTGCCTTAACTGTAGGTATTGTTACTAAACCATTCCGTTTTGAAGGAAAAAGAAGAATGGAACAAGCTATCGTAGGTATCGATAATTTAAAGAAACATGTAGATACGTTAATTGTTATTTCTAATGAAAGATTAAGAGATATAATTGATAAATCAACTTCAATGATGCAAGCATTTATCGAAGTAGATAATGTCTTACATAGAGGTGTTCAATCAATATCTGACTTAATAGCTGTATCAGGTTTAGTTAACCTAGACTTTGCCGATGTTAGAGCCGTAATGTCTAAACGTGGTAATGCCTTAATTGGTATTGGTTTAGGAACTGGTGAAGATCGTGCTATTGAAGCAGCTAAACAAGCAGTATCAAGTCCATTACTTGAAACAAGTATTGAAGGTGCTACTGATGCTATCATTAATGTAACTGGTGGTTCATCATTAACATTATTCGAAGCTGAAGATGCCGCCGAAGTAGTTAGAGCATCTGCTAATACTGATATTAATATTATCTTCGGTGCTGTAATTAATGAAAAATTAAATGACGAAGTAATAGTAACTGTAATTGCTACTGGATTTGATGATGATGCCGGATTTAGAAACGATGAAAATACTGTTCCATCTAATTTCGAAGATCCATATCAAACTCAATATGTTGCATCTGATGTACCTAGAAAACCAGTTGCTCCAGTTGAGGAAGAATATGATATTCCTCCATTCTTAAGAGATAGAGATAATATTTAAGGGATTTAATCCCTTTTTTATTGACAAATTTTTATATTAAAAATATAATATGCTCTTATAGAAAAGGGAGTGGACTGCATGGATTTAAAAACATACATGTTATTACAATTTAACGACTTAGTAGCTAGAAACGTCGACGAAGATGAATTATTATTTATCTTAGACTGCATATATGCAGAATATATTGATGCTGAACAATTTATGAAAGATTTTGATATTAACCCTGATATAAGATCAATTATAAAGATATTAAAGAACCCAGAAACTCGTGAAGAACTTATACGTTATGGAGAACGTTTCTACAATTATGAATATTATTCTCTAGTAGGAAATAGAGAATATACTGCTTCTAAAGCATATTATGATGGAATATCTAATCCAGATGAAGTTGAATATGGTGATGGATATCCTGTACATGTATATGATGTAGTAAGTCCAAAGGAAGCCGAAGATACTGATTTTGGTATGCATTTTGCTAGATAAAAAAGAACTACAATGTAGTTTTTTTTTGCTTATTTTATTGTTAAAATATGCCAAATATAATATAATAAATTAAGGTGTTTTATTATGAACAAGAAAAAAATAATTGTTGCTATAATTGTTCTTATAATCGACCAACTAACTAAGATGTTAATGGAAGATGTATCTAATGACATAGTTATTATAAAAGACTATTTCACTCTTTCATATGCCCAAAACACTGGCGCAGCTTGGTCTTTCTTGGCTGGTAAAACAACCGTACTAATAATTATTACTATTGCTATGCTTATACTAGTATATAAATTATCTCATTCATATAAAGAAAATGAATTGATTGATTTATCTTTTGGTTTATTATATGGTGGTATACTAGGTAATTTAATTGATCGTACATTCTTTGGTTATGTCCGTGATTTTATAAGTGTTCGTATAATTAATTATAATTTTCCGATATTTAATATAGCTGATAGTGCTATAGTAATAGCCGTAGTATTCTTATTATATGATACAGTGTTTGGAGGTAAGAAAAATGATTCTATTAGTCGAAGAAGAAAAACGAATCGATAAATATATTGCTGAACACACTGATTATTCTCGTACTACTATCCAAAAGATGATTGAGGAAGAATATATAACTATCGATAATAAAAAAGTAAAAAATAATTTAGTCGTAGAACCTGGTATGGAAATTAATATTAAAGATGGTTTTATTAAACCTTTAGATATCCAAGCTGAAGATATACCACTAAATATAGTTTATGAAGATGATTATTTAATGGTTATTAATAAACCTAGTGGAATGGTTGTTCATCCTGGTGATGGTAATCCTGATGGAACACTAGTAAATGCTTTAATGCACTATACTAATAAATTATCATCAGTTAATGGGGAAGTAAGACCAGGTATCGTTCACCGTATTGATAAAGACACATCTGGTTTATTAGTCGTAGCAAAAACTGATAAAGTCCATGAATTACTTGCCGATATGTTATCTCGTCATGAAATTAAAAGAACATATTATGCTATTATTAAAGGTGAATTTCCGGCTTTATCTGCGGATATTGATGCTCCAATAGGCAGAAATCCAAATGACCGTAAAAAGATGGCTGTAACTAAAGAAAATGGTAAAGAAGCTATTACTCATTTAACAGTAATAGAAAAATATAAAAACTACACTTTAGTTAAATTAAATCTTGAAACAGGACGTACTCATCAAATCAGAGTACATATGCAATATATTGGTTATCCAATTTATAATGATCCAGTATATACTAATGATAAATGCACTGAGTTTGGACAATATCTTCATTCTAAAGAAATTGATTTTATTCATCCAATAACTAAAGAACCAATGCATTTTGAATGTGAATTACCACAAGAATTTATTGATTTTATAAATACATTAGAAAAAAAATAAGAAAGGACTGAATATATGGTTAGTTTAGGAATAACTAAACGTGATGAAATGACAATGCGTCTAGTTCATTATTTTGTTACTCAAGAAAATTATCAACCAATTGTCGTTAATGGTTTAGAAAATGAAATATGGCTTGAGAATACCCAAAAGAAATATGAAGTAATTCGTATAAATAATAATTATATTCATAATAATGAACAATTAGACTTTGATATATTTAAAACAAAAACAGTTATTAAACAAATAAAGAAAAAGATGTTATCTATTAATTGTCCAACAATTGATATTCTTCTTAATGTAGGTGATAACGTTGATATTACTAAGAGTAAAACTCCTAAAAATATTGAAATAATAGCTATACCAGATGAAGAAAGTTATGAAGATTCGGATATTCATGAAATATTCCCTTTATTAAAAGAAGATAAAGTTGAAGCTGAAGATGAAATGGATTTCTTTATTAATATTACTAATGATATTAATAGTAAAACTGAAGAAAAAAATAAAATATATGAAAAAACATTTAAAAAGAAACCTATTGTCTTTTCTTACGTAATAATTGCTATAAATATCTTAGTATTTATCGTAAATAATATCATTTTACAAGATACATATACTGATTTATTTAGTATGAATGCTGGTTTCTTAAGGGAAGGAGAGTTCTGGCGTCTTATAACTGCTGCTTTCTTCCACTTAGATATAATTCACCTAGGATGTAATATGTATGCTTTATATGTTCTTGGTGAACAAATCGAAACTATCTTAGGTAAAAAGAAATTTATCTTTGTTTACTTTATAAGTGCCATTATTGGTAACTTATTAAGTGGGGCTATTAATGGTCAACAAATATCTAGTATAGGTGCATCTGGTGCTATCTTTGGTTTAATGGGTGCTTTAGTATACTTTGGTTACCATTATCGTTTATATTTAGGTAATGTTGTTATTGGTCAAATTGCTCCAGTAATCATTATTAACTTAGCATTAAGTATTGCCATACCTGGTATTGATATTTGGGGCCATGTCGGTGGTTTAATCGGAGGTATCTTAGCTACAATGATCGTTGGTGTCGAAGGTAAATCTGATAAAACAGATCGTATTAATGGTTCAATAGTAACAGCTATTATAATTGGCTTATTAATATTTGTTATATTTAATCCACGATAAACATTGTTATATATTTAACAATGTTTTTTATTGAGAAATAATCCAATATGATATAAAATAAAGACACAAGAAGGTGAGAATATGAAAAAGATAATTAATCTATTACCTGCCGATACATATACGGTAATTAATCAAACTATTCTTACTGAAATAGATAAAAAAATCTTAATAAATTTATATGAACCTATCATTGGACCTAATGCAATAAGTTTATATTTAACTTTATGGAGTGATTTAGATAAATTAGAATTAATGTCTAAAGATTATACTCACCATCATTTAATGACTATTTTAAAAAGTTCTTTAGAAACTATTGGTGAAGCTCGTCGTTCACTCGAAGCCGTAGGGTTACTAAAAAGTTTTGTCAAAGAATCCGATAATGTTAATGAATACTTATATGAATTATATTCTCCATTAAGTGCTTATGAATTCTTTAATCATCCAGTATTAAATGTCTTATTATTAAATAATCTTGGTGAACTAGAATATAATAATATTAAGAATTATTATAAAAAAATAAATATTAGAAAAGATGAATTTACTGAAATAACTTCATCTATGAATGATATATATAAAGTAGTAACTCCATATGAAGCTACTAATGAAGAAATACGTAAACAAAATAGTTTAGGTTTAAATATTGATAATATCTTAGAATTTGATTTAATCGAAGCATCAATACCTAAAGATTTAATAACTTCACGTACTTTAAATAAAAAGACTAAAGAATTATTAAATCAATTAGCTTTTGTATATAATATAGATACATTAAAAATGATTGAATTAATTCGTTTATCTATTAATGATATTGGTGTTATTGATAAAGAAAAAATACGTTTAAATGCTCGTAAGAATTATGAATATAACAATAATGGTTCTTTACCAACTATTGTATATCGTAGTCAACCAGAACATTTAAAAACTCCAACTGGTGATTTATCTAATCGTGGTAAAATGATTCAAGTATTTGAAAATACTAAACCATATGACTTCTTAAGAAGTCGTAATCGTAATCATAAACCAACAACTAGAGAATTAAAAACTATTGAACACTTAGCTATTGATTTTGAATTACCACCAGGCGTAATCAATGTTCTTGTTGATTATGTCTTACGTGTTAATGAAGGTCGATTTGTTCCGGCTTATATTGAAGAAATAGCCTCAACTTGGTCTAGAAATAATATTAAAACTGTTCCTGAAGCTATGGATCAAGCTACTAAAAGTTATAAGAAAGCTACTAAACAAGTTAAGACTATTAAACCAAATGTAGTTGTACCAACTCCAGCATGGATGAAAGAAAATATAACTAAAGAAGAAATGACAAAAGAAGAACTCGAAGAATTAGAAAATATGTTTCAAGAATATAGGAGATAACTATGGAATATAAATTAGATAATAATTCATTATTAAGTGAATATAATAAAGCCCTAAAAGATCCTGATTTTAAGAAGTTAGTAACTCGTTTAAAAGTAAAAGAAGAAGTTGCTATGAAATATACTTCTAAATTAGAACGTACAGTATGCGAATTAAAAGACTGTAGTAAATGCAAGGGATTATATGAATGTAAACGTGAAATACCAGGTATTGTTTTTTATCCTCATAAAGAAAAAAGTGGTGATATAACATTTGATTATGTTGCTTGTAAATATCGTCAAGAATTAAAAAAACAAGAAGAGAGTAAATCATTATTTTACGAAGAACCGGATGCAATTCGTAATGCTCGTATGTCTGATATCGATATAACAGATAAAAAGAGAAAAGAAGTATTAAAATGGGTTAATGAATATTATAAAAATTATAAAAAGAATCCTCATGCTAAAGGTTGTTACTTACATGGTTCCTTTGGCGCAGGTAAATCATATATTCTTTCCGCTTTATTCAATGAATTAGCTAAAAATGGTGCTAAAACGGTAATTATTTATTATCCTAAAATGTTAAGATTATTACGTGAATCATTTGATGATGATTATGAAGAAAAGATGCAACAATTACAAGATGCCGATTTATTATTAATTGATGATATTGGTGCAGAAAGTGTAAGTGAATGGAATAGGGATGAAGTATTAGGAACTATTCTTCAATATCGTATGGATTCTGAATTACCTACATTCTTTACTTCTAATTTAAATATTGATGAACTTGAAATTCATTTATCACAAGCTAAAGGACGTGTTGATGAAATAAAAGCTCGTCGTATCATTGAACGTATAAAACAATTAACCGAAGATTTAGAATTAATGAGCGAAAATAGACGCAAGTAAAAAGGGGTGTTTACCCCTTTTATTATGCTTGAAATAAAATAGTTTATACTATATAATTAATAATAGATAATAGTGGTGAGAAATATGAAAAAGAAAAATTTCTTAATTATGACACTTTTAGGAATAGCCTTATTTGCTTTGTGCTATTCTTTAGATATAAATGCAGGTGAGGGCTATGAAGGCGCTCATGCTGGTGAAGGAAATTTACCTGTTGGTGAATGTATTCGTCAAGATTCAGGTTCTTTAGGTATTTCTCTAAATCCAGGTAATTCTTATTATACATCTTGTTATCGTGTAGACTGTTCTAATGGAAAATATGTAAAAATAAGAATGGTTAATAATTCTAATACATATTTCTGTCGAAACAAGAATAAGAATCCATATGTAAAAGTATATTCAAATGGTTGTAGTAGAACACCAATTGGTGGTTCATGTTCTGGATCTAGTACTCAACAATTCTGTACAATTGTCGAATATATTGATTGTAATAAAACTTCATCTGGGGCTCCATATACAACTGCTCAAACAGTAACTGAAACTAGATCTCAAACACAAACACAAACTCAAACACAAACACAAACGAGGACGCAAACACAAACGAGGACGCAAACTCAAACACAAACTAAAACAACCAAGAAAACTACAAAGAAGACAACAAAGAAAACAACAAAAAAGACAACATCATCAACGACAACTACAACGACGACAACGACAACAACAACTTCAACAGAACGAATAATTCCAACAATTTCAATAGAACCAGAAGATACAACAACAACTTCAACAACAACTGAACAACCTGTTGGCCCAGTTAAAATAATTAAAAAGATTTTAATTGCTGGTCAAGAATTAACTCAATATGAAGTTGGTACAAATGATTATGATATTAAAGTACCTATGGGTATCGAAGATTTAGATGTTGAAGTTGAACTTGAACAAGAAGATATTGGTGACTATGAAGTAACTGGTAACCAAGGTATGGCTGATGATGAAGAAAGCATTATTGTTATTTCAGCTCATGACTTCGAAGGTAATGAACAAATAATTAATATTCATGTTATTAGAATTAAACAAGAATCTGATAATTGTGAATTATCTGATTTATATGTCGAAGGATATAATCTAGAATATAGTAAATCCGTATATAAATATAAATTAGCTATTAATCAAAATACTAATGCATTAGATATTACTCCAAGTCCCGAAGATGAAACAGCATCATTTACAATTGATGGTAATTCTAAATTAAAAAATAATAGTAAAATAACTATTGAAGTAACTAGTGCTAGTGGTAATAAATGTACATATACTATTCAAGTTACTAAAGCATCAAATGGCTGGAAAATAATTTTAATTATTCTTGTAATGGGAGCTTTAATAGCCTTTGCTGGATATTCAGCATATAAGTTCTTCTTCAAGAGTAAGAATAGTTACAAATATGAGTAAAAGAGGGTAAACCTCTTTTTTCTTTAATTGAAAATTGCTATATTCAATAGTATAATTATTATAGAATAGGGAGTGTATTATATGAGAAACTCAATTGCTGGTGCATGGTTATATGGTATAGTTCTAGTATTTATGTCAGTATTCATTGCTTTCATATCTATATCATTTAATTATTCCAACGTATTCCAAATGAAAAGTGTATTAACAACAACTATCGAACAAAATCAAGGTGTTAACACCAATTCTATAAATGCAATGGCTGGTATAATAAGACAATATGGTTATACTGGTACTGGTTTATGTAAAGAACATTATATAGGTATATCATACCAAGATTTATCACAACCAAGAATAACCAAGAATTGTGGTCAAGAACCAACCGGTAAACAATCTATATGTGCCAGAAAGGTTAGAGTAGCTTCTGCTAAAACAACAAAATACTATTATTTAGTCGGAGCATTCTTCGGTTTTACCTTACCTGTCGTAGGTCAAATATATTCGTTCTATATCGAGGGTGAAACGAACGAGATATACTACCCAAGCGACATCGGAGAAATTGATCAAGCCCTATGTAATTAAATGTAAATATGTATTGAATAAGAAAAAAAATAATAGTATAATAAAATTATAATAAAGGAGAGTAGATAGAATGAAAGACGCAACAGGCGAATTAAGTATGACTGCAATCGCAGTAGTAGCAATAGCTGCAATCGCAATGGTATTTAGCCAATTAATTTGGCCAACTATTAAAGACAATATTACAAGAAGTGCAAAATGTTCTCAAGCATATCAATGTGATTGTGAAAACAAGAATGGAAATTTATGTTCTTGTAAGTATTATGATGAAGCAAAAGATTCAGAAATTGATGTTTATTGTCCAGACTCTAATACATTAACAGCTAGAACATAGTAAAAAGAGGAATTAAAATTAATTTATGAGAGAAGCAATAGGTGCAACATGGATTATGGGAATAGTTATCGCTTTTGTTGCGCTTTTTTCTTCATATCTAGCATTCTCTATTAACTATTCAAAGGCATTTAGAGTAAAAAACGGTATAGTAGAGAGAATTGAAAAACACAACGGATTTTATGAAACTTATGATGAAGGTGGAGGACTTCCTACCACTGTCGATATAAAGAACTTTATGGATGAAATAGCTTATGGATCAACAGGTGACTGTTATCGTGTTGTATCATCTAAAGCTGCTGGTTCTGGTTTTAATAGTGCAGCATTTTATGGCTGTTATGGAGACCAATGTTCAATAGCACCTCAAGCAGGTGAAAAGAAACATTATTGTATTCAAAGAATTACTTCCAAAACACAATCAGATCAATTAACTACAGCTTATTATAAAGTTTATGTATTCTTCAGTATCGATTTCCCAATATTACATGATGCCGATTATTTCTTTGTTACTACAGGTGAAACAAAGAGTTTATCATATCCAAAGGATTCTTTCTTTAATCCAAATGGATATTAGTTCATAGATAAGGAAAGATAATATGAATGTCGTTACAGCTAATGAAAATAAACAAATGATAGATCGCTTAAATATTGAAGTAATGATGCGAATTGACGGTGCATTTTCTGTACGTGAATTATTAAGTAAATTTGTTAATTTATACTTTAATAAAATGATAATAGATATAACTAGTATAAAAAATTATCAAGATATACATACAATGCAAGAATTAGCTAAAGCCGTTGATCCTAATCGTGTTATTATTCTTTTAAACGACAATCCCGTTGTAAGTAGTCCAGTATATATGTCATCTTTAGTTAAAGCAGGATTTTATAATTTTTCCAATAACTTCGAAGGCATAATGTACTTGTACAACAATCCAAATAGTTATAATAATGTCCAACACTTAGTGTTAAATGATTCTCAGATGGCCGCTTCCAATCAACAATTTCAACCATATCAAGAAGAAGTAAAAGCAACTCCAGGTGGATTTAAGAAAACTAATAATCGTATGATATTAGGTTTAGCCAACTTAACTCAACATGCCGGAGCAACATCTTTAACTAATATGATGGTAAGACAATTAAAGAGCCATGGTATCGTAGCATATGGTATTGAAATGTTTAGAAACGATTTACTATTTTATCATTTACCTAATGACTTAATGTCTTGTATGAATAGAAATGACCTAGAAAGAGAAATACAAAAGCGTCCAGATGCTCAAGCAATAATTATCGATTTAAATGAATTCGGCGAAGCTGAAAAATATTGTGATATGGTATTATATTTGCTTGAACCATCATTCATTAAACTAACAAAAATGATAAAAAAAGATCGTAATGCATTCGCAGCTCATCGAAATGATCGTATTGTTTTAAATATGAGTTTTGTTAATGCTAACGAAGTATCCAATTTTGAGAAAGAAACCGGTTTAAAAGTTTATTTTAATATTCCACCAGTAAATGATCGTAATCAGGATATTGATGAAGTAAATAATCTTTTAAAAAAGGTTGGATTCAGAATATAACATGTTTTAATTTAAAAAATAGAATAAGCTAAATGCTTATTCTTTTTTATTAAATATAATGTATAAAGAGTGTAGTTGTTATTGACATAAGTTATAAAGATTATATATAATTATGGTATATAAAGGAAAGAGGTATAAAATATGTTAATAGGAGATTTTAGTTGGGCAGAGTTCTGTGGTAGCACATCTGGAGTTGCCAATATTTTACAAGTAGTAGGATGGGGACTTACAATTATTAAAATTGCTATTCCAATTATCATTATAATTTATGGAATGCTAGATTTCGGAAAGGCTGTTACAGCTGAAAAACCTGAAGAAATCAAAGCAAGTGGAAAGAGATTATTATATAGAGCTGTTGCTGGTATTATTGTATTCTTCGTTCCAACAATTGTACTTTGGTTATTCGATACATTAGTTAGTCTTAATTCTACAGGCGAAGGATTTAAGAATTGTAAAGAATGCTTATTGAACCCAGGTGGTGGAAGCTGCCAAGTTTCAGAAGTTAGCACAGGAATATAATTCGATAAAATAAAGTGTTTTCAAAACACTTTTTTTTATTGTATAATTATATTGATAATTTACACCATTTACATATGTATATTGGTTAATTATTTGACAATTTTTATAAAGATGATAATCTATTATTTATTGCCGAGAATATAGGTGAATATATATGAAAAAAAATAGTTTTGAAGAAGGAACTTTAATAGCTACAATTGCCATTGTTTTAGTTAAAATAATGGGTATGTTATATGTTATACCATTTTACTCTATAGTTGGAGAAGATGGGGGAGCTTTATATAGTTATGCATATAATATATATATGATTTTTTTAGGTATATCTAGTGCAGGATTACCTAATGCTATTAGTAAAATAATAAGTGAATATAATGCTTTAGGATATAATGATGCTAAAAATAGAGCATATACTATTGCCAAAAAGATAATTGGTATAGTCTCTGTTATTGCTTTTGTAGTCTTATTTGTTTTTGCCGAAGGTATAGGACATTTTATTATTGGTAATTTAAATGGTAATAATACTTATGCTGATGTAGCTTTTGTTATTAGATGTGTAGCTCCATCTATTTTAGTAGTGCCATATTTAAGTATTACTAAAGGATTCTTACAAGGACATAAAACTATATCACCATCATCTAATTCTCAATTAATTGAACAAATAGTACGTATATTTGTTATTTTATGTGGTTCATACCTATGTTTAAAGGTCTTTAACGGTACATTAAGTTTAGCCGTAGGTATTGCTGTATCTGGTGCTTTATTTGGGGGTATAGTAGCTTATTTATACTTAAGACATAATGTTAAAAAACTAAATAAAGAAATAGCAAAAGAAACTAATAATAAACCTGATGAAAAAGTTATAACTAATAAAGAAATAGTTAAAAAGATTATTACTTATGCAACACCATTTATTATTATTAGTATCGTAACTAATATATATAATTTTACTGATCAAATATTAGTATTAAGAACTCTAGAATATTTAAAGACTCCAGGTGCTGAAGCTGAATTCGTATCTAGTGCTATAAGTACTTGGTCTCCGAAAATATGTATGATTTTAAATGCTATGGCTATGGGTATGACTATGTCTTTAATTCCAACCATAGTATCAGCATATGCTAAAAAAGAAAACGAAGAAGTTAATAATAAAATCAATAGAGCTCTATCTATGATTACTTTTATTTGTTTCCCTCTAATGTTAGGAATTATTATTTTAGCTACTCCTGTATGGACAATATTCTTTAACACTAATGTTTATGGGGCAATGATCCTAAAACTAGCAGTTATATCAGCTTTCTTTGCTAACATATATATGATTACATCTACAATATGTCAAAGTTTAAATAAATATAAAACGGTATATTTAATGTCTATCGCTGGTTTTGTTATGAATGCCTTATTAGATGTACCAATTATGTTATTGTTTAATTATTTAGGATTACCAGTATTTTTAGGAAGTATAGTAGCTAGTATTATTGGCTTCTCATTAAGTTGTTTAATTGGTTTATTATCTTTAAGAAAATATGAAAAAGTTAGTTATAAAGTTACAATTATTAATATCTTAAAAACTATTATTCCAGGCACTATAATGACTATTGTATTATTAATCATAAATAGATATTTACCATTTGATTTATATACTCGTGCTGGAGCTCTTATAACTGTAGCTATTGATGCCTTTATCGGTGGTATTATTTTCCTAGGTATATCTATTAAATTACACTTAGTCAGAGATATTATTGGTGATGAAATGACTAATAAGATATTAAGAAAAATAACTCTAGGAAAATTAGGAAAAGAAAAGAAGGTATAACATGCGTTTAAGAAATGTTAAAAATGCTTTAGAAATAGTAAAATCATCTGAATATACTATTAATAATCCTGAACAATATAAAGGTCATATTAAAGACTTATTTAACAATAATAATCCTATCCATATAGAAATAGGTATGGGTAAAGGTGATTTTATTATTGGTATGGCTCAAAAATATCCTGAGATTAACTTTATTGGTATTGAAAAATATGAATCAGTTATGGTAAGAGCTATTCAAAAACTTGAAAATATTGAATTACCTAATTTAAAACTAATTAATATGGATGCTAAAACAATAAATGAAGTGTTTGATCATGAAGTAAATACCCTTTATTTAAACTTTTCTGATCCATGGCCAAAGACTAGACATGCTAAGCGAAGATTAACTAGTGATATATTTTTAAAATTATATGATGATATATTTACAAAAGAACCACATATTATACAAAAAACCGATAATATAGGTTTATTTGCTTATTCATTATCTAGTTTATCTATGTATGGATATACATTAGTAAATGTATCTCTTGATTTAGAACATACTGATATACCTAATGTTATAACTGAATATGAAGCTAAATTTATGTCTCTTGGAACTAAAATAAACTATTTAGAGGCCGTAAAGTATACAAAAAAACAAGAATAATATCAATAATAATGGTATAATTATGATAATAGGAGATATGTTAACCGATTATTATTTAAAATACTACTATAATTTGGTATAATTAAAAAGGAAAAGTGGGTGCAATATGAAGAAAAAAATTATTGCCTGTCTTCTATTAATTTTATTGACAACTGGATGTACAACAATCCAGAATTCTGCTATTCCTGATATTATTAATAGAGTAACAAATAATAAACATCAACTATGCAATCATATTAAAAGTGGATATAAATTTTATATGCCACGTGGATTAGATTCTACTAAAGTTGATGAAAGTAATGAAATAATAAAAGGTAAAAACGAAACCTATTATTTATATATTGATTTAGTAGATTATAATAGTAAAAGAGAACAAAAATATGAAATAAATCCCGATTACTATTATAGTGTTATATTCAAAAAAAATGATACCTCAGGAATATTAAATATTCGTAAGACTGAAAACAATAATTACATTATTCAAGCAATATACAATTATGCTCGTATTGAAGTTGAAACTAATGAACCAAATTTAAATAAAGTAATATTAAATTCATTAACAATGGTTACAACAATTCAATATAACGATAGTGTTATTCAAAGCTTAATTGGTAAAAGTAGTTATAAATCATCCGAAGAGGTCGTAAGTATTTTCGATACTCGTGAAACTGAATCTAACTCATTAGATGTTGATGATTCATATAGTGGTAACGAAGAAGAAGAATACGATCCTGATATCATTAATTAGGAAAGGAAAATAATTATGGGAGTATTAGACAAACTAAGAAGAGTATTATTTGACGAGGATGAAGTAGAAGTAGAAGTAACTAATGATGAACTTCCAACAAAACCTAAAAAACAACCTAAAAAAGTTGGTTTTAAAGATTATCATCAAGAAGAAGAAACTGATACTATAAAAGAGGTAGTGGTACCAAAAGAAGAACCAATCGAAGAAGTTCCAGTAGAACCTGCAGAGGATACTAAAGAAATGCCACCTCTAAGAACAACATTCCCCGATGAAGATTTTGAACCAAGACCTCCAAGAGAGGAATTTGGTTTACGTTCACACAAATATGCCGAACAACCTATTAATCAACCTGAACCAGTTGAAAGAGAAGTTAGACCTAAAACACCAACTCCTCCAATTCAACATAAAGAAGAACCTTCTTCTTTATCACCAGAAGAGTTTAATAGAAAATATCGTGTTGAACCATTAAAACCTAAAAATCATGAAGAAAAAGATTATCATAAATATCTTGGAGATGATCGTGCAAAAGGTGGTAAGAAACCATTTAAAGTTACTCCAGTTATTTCTCCAGTATATGGTATTTTAGATGAAAATTATATACCAGCTGAAGTAGTTAATAAAGCTGATTTAAATCCATCACAACGTGAAGGACGTAAGAAAAAAGAAGAAAAGAAAACAACATTAAAAGAAGATTTAGTTGAATTAAATACTACAATCAACGAAATGATTAATGATTCAATCGAAGAACCTATTAAAGAAGAACAACCTATTGTTGAAGAAGAAGTTGTAAATGAAGTTGTTGTTGAAACTCCTCCTGTTGAAGTTGAAGTTGAAACAAAAACACCAGTGGTTGAAGCAGAACCAGTTGTTGAAGTAGTCGAAGATGAACCAGAAATAGATATTGAGGATGCCTTCGAACCAACTAATGAATATAGCACAATTGAAGAAGAACAACCTACAATCGAAGAAGATGAAGAACCTGCTCCTGAAGAACAAGAACCAACTATTAGTTTAGATGAACTAATTAAATCTAATAGTATGGCTGAAGATGAAGACGAGGAAGAAGAAGGTTTAAATAATACTATCGAAACAGATTTATACAATTTGATTAATTCAATGTATAAAGATGATGACGAGGAGGAAGAATAATGGAAGTTCTTAGTGAAGCTCTACCAATTGTAATTAATATTTTATTAATCGTATTAATAACAGTATTTATTATCGTTGGTATTAAAATAATTAATGTTATGAATCAAACAGAACGATTAATTAATAATGTTGAAGAAAAAGTTAATACTCTTAATACATTCTTTGGTTTTATGAATGTTGTTAATGAAAAATTTGCTGGAGTTACTGAAAAAGTAGCTAGCATAATTGAGGATCTAATCAAAAAGATACCTCGTCGTAAACCTAAAAAGGTTGTCGAAGAAGAAGAATACGACGAAGAGTATGAATATGATGAAGATATAGATGAATAATTAAGAAAAGGAGATTTGGAAGATGGGAAAAAAAGGTAGTGGATTTGGAAAGTTAGTTATTGGTGCTGGTTTAGGAGCTGCTCTTGGTTTATTATTTGCTCCAAAGAGTGGAGAAGAAACTAGAAAAGACATCAAGAAAAAAGCAGATGAACTAACTAAAAAAGTTAAAGAAGTAGATCTAAACGAAGTTAAAGATGAATTATTTAACGAATTTAGAGAACTAAAAGAAGAAATTAAAAACCTTGACATGGACCAAGCTAAAATCATTGCCAAGGATAAAGGTGATGAATTGTTAGAAAAAGTTCAAGAACTAATTGAAATGGCTAAAGAAAAAGGAACTCCAATTGTTGAAAATTCTGCTAAAGAATTAAAGAAGAGAGTTGCAGATTATTTACAAAACCTATCAAATAAATTAAGTAAATAAAATAAAAGACTAATGTGATAAACATTAGTCTTTTTATTGAATAAAATTTCTATTTAATATATAATAATAATGTATAATTATAATAAGGAGGGATGTCTAATGGTATGTAGTAACTGTGGTACTAAACTTGAACCAGGTGCTACGCGTTGTCCAGGATGCGGCGCTATTTTAGTAGCTAGTCCCGATTTAATTCCCCAAGCACAACAACCTCAAGCACAAACACCTCCAACTCCAGCACCGGCACCTCAACCGGTACAGGCCCCTGTACCACCACAAGCACCAGTTGCTCCTCAAGCACCAGTTGCACCACAACCACAAGTTGTAGAACAACCACAAACTGCTTTGGATATGCCAGCTGAGAAAATAAATAATGATGCCCCAGGTGAATCAATACAAGAAGAAGCTCAAGAACAAGTTGAGCAAATCGAAATGCCTAAATTTGCTGATGAAGATGAAATGGAAGTTTTCGATGAAATAGACTTACCATTAATTTCTGGTGATAACACAGAAAATAAAGGTTCTGTAATTGCCTCATTCGAAAAAGGTTATGAAGAAGATGAAGAACTAGAACAATTTGATGAATTTACAGCCGCACCTGATTTAGAATTATTAGATGAATCTGATAATCTAACATCAATGACTGATATAAGTACTCAAACTAACGTTAGTGATTATGAAGTATTAGAAACACCTGAAGAAACGGGTCCAGTAGCTGCCGAAGCAACAGGTATTGGTTCAGCTATTAATGCTCAACAATCAGATATTAATATTGTAATACCTGCGGTTAGTGAAAATGTTATTCAAGTAGATTTACCAATGGATGGTAGTGCACCTTTAATTGCCGGTGAAGAACAATCTGTTGGTGAAATATCTGAACCAGCAGCCGATGTTATTAAAATAGGAAAACGTGAAATCAGACTTAAACAAGGAGCTAAAAACAGTTTAATTCGTATGGGATTAAAATGTTTAGGAGCATTTGCTATTGGATTTGTCTTAGTTTTGCTAATTTTTCCAAATCGTAAAGTAACATATCGTGCTCGAACAAATATTAATTTAACTAATAAAGTAGATAAAGGTGATAATAACGTCGTATATGAAGGCGGTTATGCTTATACAGTACCACGAGCTTATGTATTCGATCGTTATCTTGATGGTGTATATATTTATGAAAAAGAAGGTGCATGGCGTATGTATATTCGTCCTGTAACTATGAACTATACATTATTAAGACCCGCTAAAATATCAATCAAGTATTCATTAATATCTAATTCCGTAAATAAGAAAAGTGTTAGTGATATAATGGATCACGTTATTAATGGTCATAGTTATTTTATAATTAATGTAACCGATGGAATATATCCTAAAGTTATAATGGCAACACCATCTACTATTGACGAAGATGATCGTACATTCTTCTGTGAAATAGTATCTTATGATGGTAAAGTAACCGAAGAACATTATAAAATAGCTGATGATATAATATATAGTATTACTAAAGATGATAATGGTGGAAGAAACCTAAATAAATTATCTAAAGATATAATTGATAGAAACATTAAAAATTTATATGGTCAGATGGAAGCGGGAGCTCGAAGTTCGACAAGAAAATAGAAAAGGACTAATAAACATTAGTCCTTTTTATTGAATAAAAATTTGATTTAATATATAATAATAATGTATAACTATAATAAGGAGGGATGTCGAATGGTCTGTAGTAATTGTAGAACTCCGTTACAACCGGAAATGACTCGTTGTCCAGGCTGTGGTGCTCTATTAGTATCACCTGAAGAAATGCAACGTAGACAACAAAATCAACAACAACCAGCACCAGTGGCACCAACTCCTGAATCAGTTACTCCAAGTGCACCACAACAACCAGTTGTTATTCGCAAAGTTGTTAGTAAACCACAAGTAGTAACTATAAGAAGAGTAGTAAATACTTCAGCACCTGCTGAAGCACCTATAAATCAAACTGTTGCACCAACACAACCAGTTGCACCAACACCAGTTGAACAACCAGTTGTTGCACCAGAACCTCAAGTTATCGAACAACCACAAGTTGTGGAACAACCAGTACAACCTGTACAACCTGAAGTTCCACAAGCTAATATACCTATAGAGCAACCTGTTGCTCCAGTCGAACCGGTTACTGAACCAGTACAACCAGCTATGCCTCCAGTTACTCTAGAAGTACCTGTACAACCTGTAATGCCGGAAGTACCAGTTCCTCCAGTTATGCCTGAACAACCAGTACCTGCTCCAGCTGTTGAACCAATTCAACCAATTGAGCCAGTAATTCCACAACAACCGGCACCACCAGTGCCACCTATGGAACCAATAACTCCAGTTGTTGAACCAATTCAACCAGTAGCTCCGGTAGCTCCAACAGAGCCAGTACAACCTACTGTTTTAGCTCCAGGCGTCGAACCTATTACTCCAGTTGAACAACCACCAGTTGTAGAACAACCAGTAATGCCAGTACAACCAATTGCTCCTGAACAACCGGTCGTAGAGCCAATTAGTCCTACTGAACCAGTAATTGTTCAAGACCAACCAATAGATCCAAGCATACCTGCTATTGTTACTCCAAACCCTGAGGGACTTAGAGATATAACAACACCACAGGAAGCTATTGAATTAACACCAATTCAACCGGTAGCGCCTAGTGTTACTGAAACACCAGTGCCTACACCTGAAAGTGTTATTCCAACTCCGGGCGTAGAACCAATAGTTCCAGCTAATGAAGTTCCGCAAACGCCTCCGGAAGAAGCTGCAATTAATCCAATATTGCCACCAATTCTTCCACCGGTCGAAGAAACTCCAGCCGAAGAACAACCTACTGAATTACCAGTAAATCCAATTCTTCCGCCAATATTACCTGGAGAATCAATCTTCCCTAAAGAAGAACCTGATGAACCAACGGAACCTGAAACTAAAGAAGAAACTCCAGCCGAAGAACCAAAACCTGAGGAAGGAACTTCCGAAGAAACCGAAGGTGAAAAATCTGAAGGCGAAGAAAAGAAAGAGGAAGAGCAAACTGACGAAGAAAAAGAAGCTGAACAAGCGGAAAGACTTGAACAAGCTAAACGTGAAAGAAAAGTATTACTTCAAGCTTTATTCTTAATTGTTAGTATCGTAACTGGAGCATATATAGCTCGTGTATACGTTCCAATTACTTCCGTTCAAATAATTAATACAGGTGTTGAAAAAGAAGCCGAAGAAATAGCTTCTAATGGTTCAGAACACCGTGTTAAATCTGGTGATTTTGTATATAAAATTCCAAGTGATTATTATTATGATAAACGTGAAAATGGTTTATTAATAACTAATAATAACAACGATTGGTCTATTTATATTCGTACCGTTAAACAACAATATAAATTATTCCAAGATAATAAAGATAAAATAACAACTTTCTTAGTAAATAATAGTTTTACTGTTCATAATGATGGAGCCATAAGAAAAGTTGGCGAAGAAAATGAATATCTAGAATATGTATTAACAGTTAATTTAAATACTAAAGATGAAGAAGGAAAACCAAATAAATTAACTAAATTAATAGCTATAAGAGATGCTGATGAAGCAAAAGAAAAAAATGTATTCTATGTTGAAATAGTATTATATGGTGATTACGAACGTGATCAATTACAACGAATTGATACTTATACTGAAGTCTTAGAAATAACTAATGATATATTAAATCAAAGTACATATCAAAAATATGGTTCAACTCTTGAATCAGTACCATTAACTGATGAATATACTTTAATAGCATCTGCCGCAGACGCTTACAATTCTAAGATTGTTAATGGAAATAGGTAATTGACTTATTACCATAAAAAAGATATAATCATTTTAATTGATGTTGAGAGGATTTACGACCCAGGAGTCAATACGTGTATTCGCGTTAAGAATAAGAGTGTATGAGCAATCATAAAGTAGAGTGGTACCGCGGGATATCCCGTCTCTACATAAATATGATTGCTTTTTTATTTTTTGAGGGTTTATGGAAAAGAAAAGATTAATATTCGATATTGATGGAACTATACTAGATTATAATAGTTATTATCCATCAATAATAAACTTATTTAATTATATGGGTATATCTTATAATAAAGAAGATATAGAAAATTATATTAAAGCAATGATGCAATATGAACATTCATATAATCATTTTAGTAAAGATACATATCTTGCTTATTTACTAAGAGAAACTAATATACCATTAAATATGCATCTAGTAGATTATTTCTTTTCTAATATTAAATATTTAGTACCATATGATACTATTGATAGACCTACTCAAGAAACATTAGATTATTTATATTCTAAATACGAACTAGTAATATTAACTAATTATTTTAAAGAAGTACAAGTATCTCGTTTAGAATATTTAAATATGTTAAAGTATTTTAAAGAAGTATATGGACCTGAACAATATCGTAAACCATATAAAGAAGCCTTTTTAATGGCTTCTGGGCCATATAAAGTAAATGAGTGTGTTATGATTGGTGACAATCTAGAATTAGACTATATGGGCGCTAAAAACGCTGGTATGGATGCTATTCTTATTAATCCTCATAATAGACAAGAAAGTATTAAAATATTACAAAAAAAATTATAAAAAGGAAGGAAGATATATATGACATGTTATGAAGACTTAGTTTATCGTGGACTTATTAAAGACATGACAAACAACGAAGATTTTATTGAAAAATTAAATGAAGGAGATATGACATTCTATATTGGTACAGATCCAACAGCAGATTCTCTACATTTAGGACACTTATCTAGTTTCCTAATTTGTGAAAGATTAGCTCGTTATGGTCATCATCCAATCGTATTAGTAGGTGGTTCAACAGGTTTAGTCGGTGACCCACGTCCAACTAAAGAAAGAGATACAGCAGCTGCTGAAACAATATTTAAGAATGCCGAAGGAATTAAATCTCAATTAGCTAAATATTTCCCTCATTGTGAAATGGTTAATAATTATGATTGGACTAAAGATGTATCATTCTTAGATTTCTTAAGAGATTATGGTAAATTCTTTAATATTAATTATATGATTAATAAAGATATTATCAAAAGAAGACTAGACGAAGGTATTTCTTATACTGAATTCTCTTATATGTTATTACAAGCATATGATTTCTATTGGTTATATGAAAATAAGAATTGTATCATGCAAGTTGCTGGTCAAGACCAATGGGGTAATATCACTAGTGGTGTTGAATTAATCCGTAAGAAATTAGATAAAGAAGCTTATGCATTCACTATGCCATTAGTAACTACTAAATCTGGAGTTAAATTTGGTAAGAGTGAAGGAAATGCTTTATGGTTAGATAAAGAAAAAACATCACCATATGATATGTATCAATATTTAATTAATTCTGAAGATGAAATGGTAATTGAATACTTAAAGAGATTTACTTTCTTATCTAAAGAAGAAATTGATGCTCTTGAAGAATCTAATAAGATTGCTCCAGAAAAGAGAGAAGCTCATAAAGCCTTAGCTTTTGAAGTAGTTAAATTCTTACACGGTGAAGAAGAAGCAAATAGAGTTAAAGCTATGTCTGAAAATGTCTTCGGTGGTGGTAATACTGATGATATGGAAGCTATTGTAGTAGATAATTTCGAAGGTAATATCTTAGATTTAATGGTTAGACTAGAATTAGCTCCATCTAAGAGTGAAGCAAGAAGACTAGTAGTTCAAGGTGGTGTATCTATCGATCAACAAAAAATCGAAGATCCAAACTTTATTCCTGAACATAAAGAATTTATCTTAGCTAAAGGTAAAAAGAAAATAATAAAAGTAGATGTTAAATAATCTACTTTTTTCTATGTTGTCAAATTTTGTCAATAATATACGCTATTTGTTAAGCTTTCATAAATATTATAGTAATATAATATTATAGGAGAGTGACATATGATTTATCCATCAATAGATAAAATACTAAACATCGTCAATTCAAAATATATACTAGTTCATGTAGCATCTAAAAGAGCAAAAGAAATGCAAGAAACAAATCATTATCAAATGAAAGAACAAGACTATGTATGTAAAAGAGAAATTGGACGTTCTCTTGAAGAAATTGAAAAGGGATTAATAAAAATAGTAAATAACAACGAAAAAGAAGAATTAGAAGAAGAAAAATAGTTATTTAAAACTATTTTTTTTATACTTGCATTTTTATTTAATAAAATGTATAATCTAGTCATGAATTAAAAACGAAGAACAAGAGGAGTAAATTAAGTAGTTTACTAGGAAGGAAAGATCACCGACTGAAAGTCTTTCTTAAACGAATTAATCGAAGGTAGCTTGGGAGTTGTTATTCTGAACTATTAGTAAGAATAAACGTTAACTTGCGTTAAAAGTAAAGAGTATAAATTAAGGTGGTACCACGGCTTTTCGTCCTTTAGGAAAGTCGTGGCCTTTTTTTATTAAAGAAAGAAGGAGTTTATTATGTTAGACACAAAATATGATCATTTAGCTGTAGAACAAGGTAAATATGCTAAATGGAAAGAAAAAGGTTACTTTGAATGTGGAAAGAATAAAGGCGCAGATCCATATTGTATCGTTATTCCACCACCAAATGTAACAGGTAAATTACACTTAGGTCATGCTTATGACACAGCCTTACAAGATATTATTATTCGTTATAAACGTATGCAAGGATTTGATACTTTATGGTTACCAGGTATGGACCATGCTGCTATTGCTACAGAATCTAAAGTTGTAGCTAAATTAAAATCCGAAGGTATTGATAAATACGAATATGGTAGAGAAAAATTCCTAGAGGCTTGTTGGGATTGGACTCATGAATATGGTGGAGCTATCCGTGATCAATGGGGTAAATTAGGTTTATCTGTGGATTATAATAAAGAAAGATTTACTTTAGATGAAGGTTTAAATAAAGCCGTTACTCAAGTATTTGTTAATTATTATAACGAAGGATTAATTTATCAAGGCGAAAGAATAATTAACTGGGACCCAGTTGCTCAAACAGCTTTATCTAATGAAGAAGTTGAATATCAAGAAGATGATGGTGCATTTTATCATATTAAATATATGATCGAAGGTACAGACAAATACTTAGATGTTGCCACAACTAGACCAGAAACATTATTTGGTGATACAGCTTTAGCCGGAAATGAAAATGGTGAAAGATATAAAGAATATGTTGGTAAGAATGTTATATTACCATGTGTAAATAAATTAATACCAATTATCACTGATGAACATGCTGATCCTGAATTTGGAACAGGTGTAGTTAAAATAACACCAGCTCATGATCCTAACGACTTTGAAGTAGGAAATAGACATAATCTAGAACGTATTGTTATTATGAATAAAGACGCTACTATGAATGAAAATGCTGGTAAATATTGTGGAATGACTAGAGAAGAATGTCGTGAAGCATTACTAAAAGATCTTGAAGAACAAGGTTTATTAATTAGTATTGAACCAATGAAACATAATGTTGGTCATTCACAAAGAACTGGTGCTGTAGTTGAACCATACTTATCAAAACAATGGTTCGTTAAGATGCGTCCACTAGCAGATAAAGTATTAGAAATACAAAAAGATAAAGAAAATAAAGTTAATTTCGTACCATCTAAATTTGAAAAGACATTAACACATTGGATGGAAGGATGTTATGACTGGTGTATTTCTCGTCAATTATGGTGGGGTCATAGAATCCCTGCTTGGTATCGTGGCGAAGAAGTATACGTTGGTATGGAAGCTCCTGAAGGTGAAGGATGGGTACAAGATGAAGATGTATTAGATACATGGTTCTCCAGTGCTCTATGGCCATTCTCAACATTAGGTTGGCCAGAAAATACTGAAGACATGCAAAGATACTTCCCAACAAGTTGCTTAGTAACTGGTTATGATATTATCTTCTTCTGGGTAGCACGTATGGTATTCCAATCAGAACATATTACTGGTGTAAGACCATTCAAAGATGTTGTGATTCATGGACTTATCAGAGATAAATATGGAAGAAAAATGTCTAAATCATTAGGTAATGGTATTGATCCAATGGATATGTGTGACCAATATGGTGCTGATGCTTTAAGATATTACTTAACAACCGACTGTGCAGCTGGTACTGACTTAAGATTTGACGAAGATAAAGTAAAAGCTACATGGAATTTTATTAATAAATTATGGAATGCTTCAAGATTCACATTAATGAATATCGAAGGTTTACAAGAATTAACATTCGATAATTTAACTAATGAAGATAAATGGATATTATCTAAATATAATAAATTAGTTAAATTAGTAACTAAACATATGGATAAATATGATTTTAATATTGTAGGTTCTGAATTATATAATTTCATTTGGGATGACTTCTGTAGTAATTATATTGAAATGGCTAAATTTAATAACGAATCTAATACTACTAAATCAGTATTATGTAAAGTATTAACAGGAATATTAAAAATGTTACATCCATTTATGCCATTCGTTACTGAAGAAATCTATCAAATGTTACCAATCAAAGATAATGAATCTATTATGATTTCTACTTATCCAACATATGATAAGAAAGAAGTATATAATGCTGAAGAAACTCTAGTAGATGAAGAAATTGAATTTATCAAGAGTTTCCGTAATATTAAAGCTGAAAATAGTATTCCAAAAGATGCTTTAGTATACTTATGTAATAATGAAGATTATTCTTTAATCAATAAAATGCTTAAAACAACTGATTTTATTGTTCCAAATGAACAAGAAATTAATTCATATAATGTTAAAGCTGGAAGATTCGAAGCTATAATCTATTACGAAAAAGTAATGACTGAAGAAGAATTAAAACTTAAAGAAAAACAAATTAATGACTTAAAAGCTTCAATTGAAAGAAGAAAGAAATTACTTGCTAATGAAAACTATGTTGCTAAAGCACCACAAGCTCTAGTAGAAAAAGAAAGAGAAACATTAGCTAGTGAAGAAGAAGCATTAAGATTATTAGATAATTAAAAGACTCAAACGAGTCTTTTTTATTTACCTATAATACTATATATTGTATAATATTATATAGAATAGGGAAGTGTGATATGGGTATTTTTATTAAACATATAATTAGGAATATGTTTGTTAAAAAAGGCAAAGCATCATTAATTATATCGACTCTAGAAATAGTAGCCATGTTTTTATCAGCCATTTTATTAGTACTTCTCCCTCTTATTTTCTCTTTTCAAGAAATGATTGACGTATCCCAGCCTGCTGATTATGTAGTAAAAAGTACGCGATCTAATCTTGATTATGAATTAATTAAAAGAATAAATTCAGATTTTGATGCATTGGGATTACGCACTTTCGAAAACGGATATTTTAAAACCAAAGATTCACTATATAGTATTTCATTAACTAGTTTTGATATGGAAAAAGCTAAAAAATTTAAGATTATTAAGGGGTTTGATGACTTCGAATTAAAAGACAATGAAGTAATTATTACTTCTTCCATTTTAAGCAATGAATTGAATGCTAAACTTGGTGATACTATAACATTTTACGATGAGTTGAACGAACCTCATCAATTAATCGCAAAATATGTTCATAATAGATATATGTCTAATGGACAAATATATGTGAATGAAAATACATATAAATCGATAAGCACAAACAAAAATAATGAAAAGCAATATGAAATGTTTTATGTAAACTATTACGGAAAAACAAATAAGCAAAAATTAATTACAGAATTATATGAAATCGAAGATGAATATGGCGTTGAATTTGAAAAATATGAAATCAATTTTATTGATGAATTATTAAAAGATGGAGACACCTATAAATTAATGATTGCTATAGTTATAGTTGTTGTATTGTTAATTACATTTATTCTTAATTCTATTGTAAAAACAATTATGGAAGAAAGAATGCCTATTGTCGCTAGTTTTAGAAGCGTAGGAGCATCAAATAAAAAAATGGTTCTAATTCTTATAGCAGAAATGGCAATGTATGGTTTAATTGCTGGATTTACAGGTTCATTACTTATTTGCATTGGAGATTCATTGGTTATGAAAGTAATAGGTGGATCAGATATGAAAGAACTATTTAACTATTTCACGAGAATGATACCGGTTGTTATGCTAATTACTACAATAATTATAATGTTATTTCAAATATTACTATCAATAAATGAAATAAATAAATTTAAAAAGACTACAATAAAAGATTGTATTTTTAACAATCATCATCAAGTATATAAGAAAAAAACATCAAACCTTATAATAGGATTGACTGCTACTATCATATGTATTGGATCTCTTTTTGTACTAGATAAAATGAATTATATTTTATATTTGATAGCAATAATGTCAATACTAGTTTCGATATATTATTTAGTACCATATATAACAATTGCTTTTACAAATATTTTTAAAGTTAAAGAAAATCCATTAAAAAGTATGGTTTATAAAAATATTACAACTAATAGACTTCAAGTATCAAACAATATTATTATGACGATATCATTAACAATAAGCATATTAATTATTTCTCTATTATTGCCAATGATTATTGATATTATCGTTAATTTGAAAAAACCAGATTATATCTTAGTTTTTACTACTGGAGAGATAAAAGGCATGTATGATGATATAAATAGTCTTGAAAATGTTGATAGTATTGCAACATTTTATTCATACAATATGGAATTACATCACGATTATTTAAAACTGGCCAACAATAATATTTCTACATTATTATTATGGTATAGTGATGAACCACAAATAGCTTTTAATTATGTTGAAAACTCAATTAAAGAAACTGACATAATAGCTAAATTAAATAATAATGAAGTGTTGATTAATAGTTATGTCAAAGATAAATACAATTTGAAAATTGGCGACACTTTTAGTTTAGAATTTTATGATAAAAATAAACATTTTGATTATGGAGCCAACATTGATTTAAAAATTGTCGGTTACCATGATATGACGGGTGACTTAGTTCTAATAACCAATTATGAAACAGGATCAGCATTATCGTTTCATATGCCATATATAAAAATGTACGTTGAATTAAAAGACAAAACCAAAGCGCCAGAAACCAAAGAAGAAATACTTGATGCAACAAATAATAGCGTGAGTGTTTATACCGGTGAGGATATATATAAAGACGATAAAGAACCAGCAAAAGTTAATCTAGGGTTTATATTTCTAATAATTTTCTTTGTTGTCGAGATATCTTTAGTTGGAATTAAGAATAATCAAACAATATCGATGATGGAAAGAACAAAAGAAATGGCAATATTATATTCAACATGTATGAGTAGAAAGCAACTATCTCAAATGGTTTTTAAGGAATTATTATATTCCTATATAATATCATCTGTTTGTTCACTAATATATTCATTTGTTCTCGTTCAAATTGTAAGCAATTTATCTTATAATTTAGGATCTGGTTACGTTGAATACTTATACTTATATTCATTATTGCTATTATTTATTTTAAGTATCATAATGTTTAAAATATACAGATTTAGTAAAAAGAGAATATATTCATTGAATATTGTAAACGAAATAAAATATGAATAGAAAGGAAATGTAGATGAAAATATTTATTAAACACATTATTAAAAATCTAGAAGAAAAAATCGGTCGAACATTATTAATCGTTTTAACACTTTCAGGTGTAGCAGTAATTGTATCATTTATTTTTACTATTGTATTTGGATTTGGTGGAGCGGTAGTTGAAATGTGGAGCGGAAAAATTGCCTATGATTATGAAATAACAAGTACCCGTGCCGAGTTGTCTTATGAGTATCTTGAAAATACTAATCCTGATTTAATATTATTGGGTATTAGAAAAGAAGAAAATGGTTACATTTTGAAAAAGGGAAAATATACACCAATTTCATTAATTAGTTATGACTTTGAAAAAGCAAAAGCTTTTGATTTTCTTAAAGAAGAAAACGCTAAATTAGAAGAAGATGAAATGCTTGTTTCTTCGGAGATGTCTGGTGTTTTAGGAGTGAGGATGGGTAAAACCATTACTTATTACAACGAAAATGGACAAGAATTTAAACTAAAATTAAAATATATTGGAACAGATAGATTATCCCAATATGGTGATTATATTATTGTTAATGAAGAAACTTATAATAAAATCAGTACTAATAAAGACCAAGGTCAATATGATGTCTTTTTAGGAATATACAAAGGTACAGAGCCAAAAGAAGAATATACCAAAAAACTATATGAAATTGAAGATGAATATGGCTTGCATTATTCTGATATTAGTGAAGATCTTAGTTTAAATATTAGTTCAATTATTAAAGTGTTGTTAGTGGTGTTTGTTATATCCTTTATAATTGTATTCTTTGTATTAAACTCCATCGTAAAAATAATAATGGAAGAAAGAATTCCAATCGTTGGAAGTTTTAGAAGTGTTGGAGCTTCAAATCTAAAAATGAATTTAATACTAATAGGAGAAATGGGCTTATATGGACTTGTTGGTGGATTGCTTGGTTCATCCTTCACTTTGTCTATAATGGGAAGTATGATTTCTCAAATCAAAATCGTATCATATGAAATGGGTAACTCTGCTAATACAGCCGCAAATCTCGATGTATTAATCCTCGTTGGAACAACAATAGCTATGATCTTATTTCAAATAATTCTTTCGATTACTGAGATATTAGGATTTAATAGTTTATCAATCAAAGAATGTATGTTTAATAGTAAACAGCGCAAATTTAAACGCGAAATAGGTAGATTAATAATTGGAATAGTATGTTTAATAATTAGTATTATAGGAACTATTTTATCTATCAGAATAACTTATTGGTTGGGATTTGTAGCATTGATATCTTTATTTACATCGATATCTTTATTACTTCCATATATTTCCTATTTATTCGAAAAAATATTTAAAATTAAGGAAAATCCAATATTAACAATGGCATATAATACTATTAATAATAACAAACTACAGATTAGTACCAATGTTATTGTTACAATTCTGTTAACAATATCTATTATTGCAATATCATTCTTAAATGCATATATCAATAATAATAAGTTAACATTAGATTTCGTTAAGAGTGATATTATTGTTTCGTTAGCTGGTGAACCAGCAGAATTGCAAAATGAAATAAGTAAAATAGAAAATGTTAAGGAATTGAGTTCGTTATATATTGGCCAGTTATTCTTTGATGATATAGAATTTGCCAATAATGAATTATATAGTCTTGATGTATTATACTCAGATAATTCTAAGTCATTAAAAAATTCACTAAATTCAGTTGAAGTGGATTTTAACAAATGGGACAATCTAAAATCAGATGAAATGATTGTAAGTTATAGCTTAAGAGATAAATACAACTTAAAGGAAGGCGATATTGTTAAGATATCATTAATTGAAAACTATCGCCATTTCCCAATCACCGCTTCATTTGACTTAAAAATCGTTGGATTTGCTAAAATAACGCAAGTATCACAAACGTTTATAATCTTAAAAGATGATGTTGCTAATGGTATTGCTTCATTATATCAAGCATATTTATATGTCAACGTTAATGATAAAAATGATTTAGATAAAACTATCGAACAAATCAATGAATTATCACTTAATTCATTGAACGGGGCAATCAGCAATGAAACTTATCTTCAACAACAACAATTATTAATGGGTACAACAAGTGGTTTAGTTTATGCTATTATTGCCATTTTTGTTGGCGTAGGATTAATTGGAATAATAAATAACCAATCCGTTTCAATAATTGAAAGATCAAAAGAACTAGCAATTCTATATTCAGTATGTATGAGTAGAAAGCAAATATCTAGAATGATATTTAGAGAAATTGCAATTTCTTATTTAATATCATCCTTAACAGCATTAGTATACTCAATACTACTAAACTCTATCGTAGTTAATGTCGTAAATAGTATTGCTGATATAGGATTAAGTCTTGAAGCAAATATTTTATGGACTTTAGTGTTATTACTAGTATTAAGTGTAATAATGTATATTATCTATTTATCAGCTAAGATAAAAATAAAAAATATGAATATTGTGGAGGAATTAAAATATGAATAATAATGTAATATTAGAAGTAAAAAATTTAAGAAAGGTTTTTTCTGATGAATTAGTAGTACCAATTGAAGTATTAAAAGATATTGATTTAATTGTCGAAAAAGGAGAATATGTATCATTGATGGGTGAATCCGGTAGCGGTAAAAGTACTTTACTATATCAAATAGGTTGTCTTGATACTCCTACTTCTGGTGAAATTATAATAGGTGGAAAAAACGTTATTAAAATGAATGATTCTGAAAAATCAAAACTAAGATGTGAAAAAATAGGATTTGTATTCCAATTTTATAATTTAATTCCTAATCTTTCTGTTGAAGAAAATATCATGTTACCGGTAATTATGGCAGGGAAAAAATATAAAGATTATCGTGATAGATTAGATGAATTATTAACAATTGTAGGTTTAAAAGACAAAAGAAAATATTTACCAAAGCAATTATCAGGTGGTCAACAACAAAGAGTGTCTATTGCCCGTGCAGTAATAATGGAACCCGATTTATTACTAGCAGACGAACCAACAGGAAACTTAGATAGTGTTGCAACATCTGAGATACTTCGTTTATTTAAAAAATTAAATGAAGAAAAGAACATTACTATTATTCAAGTAACACACTCTCCTGAAGTAGCAAAATATTCAAATAGAATAATCTATCTAAAAGATGGTGTTATTCTCTCAAAGGAGGGAGAAACAAGTGAAGAAAACTAGGATTGTCATTATATCAATACTATCAGTAATTGTTCTAGTTACATATTTTTGCTGTGCTATATTGTTTAGTAAAAAAGATGTAACAATTGTAAATAATCCAACACCGATAGAGTTGAAAGAACAACCACGCTTGGAAGATGATTTTTTCGATTATGTTAATTATGATTATCTTAAAAACAATAACTTAAGCGATGAAAAATCACAATGGTATTACATGTATGATGACGCATCAATTTCTATTGAAAACGAAAAGAAAAGAATAATAGATAGTATTTTATCAAAATGTGATGAATATGAAGAGAATACAATAAATGATAAAATATGTAATTTCTATTATAGTTATACTAACAAAAACAAAGATGAATTAAAAAATGGTTTAAAGGTTTATATTGATAGAATTAACAATATAAATAATATAAATGACTATTTTGATACAGTAGTTAATATTAATAATGAACTAAGCACAGATATATTGATAAATGCCGGTGTAAATGTAAATTATCTTGGCGAATCACAACCATATTTCACATTAAACACAATATCATATGATATCGAAGTTAATCTTCTTGCCAAATATGGTATAGACTTAACTCAATTTATGAGTGATATTTATACACTTGATGGTATGGATCAATATATTGCTTATCTAAGAAAATATGATAAAAAGAATTTAATCAATTATGGCTATGAAGAAGAAAAAAGCGAAAAAATGATTTCTAATGTTCAAGATTTTTATCGTAAATTATCACAAAGATCATTAAAATATGCTCAATATAGTAATTTTAAAGGATACAGTATCTATACACTAGATGAATTAAAAAAACAATTAACTAATATTAATGTTGATAAAATTATTTCTAATTATCCAGATTTATATAAACATGAAGATAAAATTATGGTAATTGATATTGGTCAAATAAAGGAAATAGATAAATTCTTAGTCGAAGAAAATCTACCAGTATTAAAAGAGTATGCTATTTCAAAAATATTAAATCTATATATGCGTTATATTAATGAAGATTCATATACGGATTACATTAGAATAATTGATTATAGTATGTATTATTTAATTGGCAAATTTCAAAAAAGTTCTGAAAATTATAATCCTTCAGACATTATGTATAATACAATTTATGAATCATTTATGGATTATATATCTTCTATATTTGAAAAAGACAATTTAAGTGAAAAAGAAAAAACATTTTTTATTGAATTAGCTCAAAAGGAAATAGAAGTATTTAAACAAAAAATAAATGAGAAAGACTGGTTAACAACAACAACCAAGGAAAAAGCTTTAAACAAACTTGAAGCAATTAATGCAAGAGTATCTTTACAAGATAGAGAGATGTTTAAAGAGGAATTATATATGATTGATAAAAACTATTTAAATAATATAATTAGTATAAATAAGATATCTTTACAAGAATCTTCAAAAGAATTCTTAAAGGGTAATTATATGGTTGGCATGGATCCATTGACACAAAATGCATTTTATTTATCAAATGATAATAGTATAAATATCTTATTAGGTGAAATATACACTACAAAGAAGGCTTTTGGTATAAGCGAAAATAACCTTGAAGAAAAGTATTATACAATCCTTGGAACAATTGGTACAGTTATTGGCCACGAATTAACTCATTCTTTGGATATTAACGGAAGTAAATATGATGCATATGGAAATTATGTTGATTGGTGGTCAAAAGAGGATAAAGAAAACTACAATAAATTGAATGCTAAAGTAGTTAAATATTACACAAAGAATTATCATGTATTAGGTAATGATACATTAGGTGAAAATACTGCTGACTTAGGAGGAATGAACCTAGTACTAACAATCGCTGAAGAAAAGAATGCCACAACAGATAATTATAAAGAATTATTTGAAAGCTATGCTAGAAGCTGGTGTTCTCAAGCAACTAGTTTACGCCAATATATTCTCTTAATGGCTGATGAACATTCACCAGCAAAAGTAAGAGTAAATGCGGTATTATCGTCTATTGACAAGTTCTACACTGTATACAACTTGACGCCAAACGATAAAATGTTTTACAATAAAAATGATAGAGTATATGTATGGTAGGAGGTGAAAAGAATGGATAATACACAAATCGAATTTCAAGATAACAAACCAGTATCAGAAATGCCAACAGAAAAAGGACCAATTAGTAAAAAAACTATTATAGCATTAGTTTTTTTAGGCATTTATGCTTTAACAAAAGCTTATGATTTATATGAGTCTTTAACTACAGAGGTTAGTGTTGAAAGTGTAATTGAAGAAACTAACGCTTCATCAAATGCATCTCCAGCAATAATTGTAATATCAATTGTGTTTCTTGTACTAACAATTGCATCATTTATTTGTAGTATCGTATTTGGTGCTAAAGGATTAAAAGAAACAAATAAGAAAAACTTATCAGGTAAAAAATTAGCTATATTAGCTATAGTACTTCCTCCTGTTATTATGATAGGATGCACAATTATCAGTTTTGCGTTTGGTTCTTTTGGAAAAGAATTCCGTTTGGGATTCCAATGTGGAATGGCCTCTAATTGTGTAAAGAATGAAGACGGAACATCTACTTGCGTTTTAGATGGAGAAAATATAAATTGCCCAACAGATTTACTATTTGATACTCAATTTGTTGATGAAGAAGAGGAAGAAGAAAAAACAACAACAACTACAACAGCCGTTGTAGAATCAAATGAAGAAGAAACAACAACAACTACTGAAGCATTAATTCCTCCAGAAGAATAATAAAAGGCTCATAAGAGTCTTTTTTTTTGTTGAAAATATGCTAAAATTATAGTAGAGTATTGAAGGAAGAAAGAGGTTAGTCCTATGGAAAGAAAATTAACAGATCAAGAATTAGTAAGAAGAGAGAAAATGGCTCATATCAAAGAATTAGGTATGGACCCATTTGGTCATGTCTTCAAACGTGATTCTTTTGCTGCCGATATAAAAGAAAAATATGCTGATGTAGAACATGATGCCTTTGAAAATATGGATGATCAAGCAACTGTTGCTGGTCGTATTATGTTTATTAGAAAAATGGGTAAAGCATCATTCTTTACTATTCAAGATAAAACAGGTAAGATTCAAATCTATATTTCTATTAATGATGTAGGTGAAGATACATATACATTATTTAAATCAGCAGATATTGGTGATATCGTTGGTGTTACTGGTAAAATAATGAAAACACAAACAGGTGAAATAACTATTAAATGTTTAGAATATACTCATTTAGTTAAAGCACTTCGTCCATTACCAGAAAAATTCCATGGTTTAACTGATGTTGAAGAACGTTATCGTAGACGTTATGTTGATTTAATAATGAATGAAGAATCTAAAAAAGTTGCTTTTATGCGTCCAAAGATTATTAGATGTATTCAAAATTTCTTAGACAATAGAGGATTTACTGAAGTAGAAACACCAATATTAACAACATTATTAACTGGTGCATCTGCTCGACCATTCGTAACTCACCATAATACACAAGATTTAGATATGTACTTACGTATTGCACTAGAATTAAATCTAAAGAGACTACTAGTTGGTGGTATGGAATCAGTATATGAAATTGGTAGAACATTCCGTAATGAAGGAATGGATACTCAACATAATCCAGAATTTACCTTAATGGAATTATATCAAGCATATTCCAATCTTGAAGGTATGATGGAATTAACTGAAGCTATGTATAAAGAAATAGCTAATAAAGTATGTGGTAAAACAACCTTCCATTATCTAGGTCATGATATTGATTTATCTGGTGAATGGAAACGTGTATCAATGGTTGATGCTGTTAAAGAAGCAACTGGTATTGATTTCGCTGATAAGAACTTATCCGTTGATGATGCATTAAAATTAGCTAAAGAACATGATATTGAAGTAGCTGAACATGAACATACAGTTGGTCATATATTAAACTTATTCTTTGAAAAATATGTCGAAGAAACATTAATTCAACCAACATTCTTATATGGCCATCCAGTTGAAATTTCTCCATTAACAAAGAGAAATCCAGAAGACCCAAGATTTGTTGATCGTTTTGAATTATTTATTTCTGGTCATGAATGTGCTAATGCATATACTGAATTAAATGATCCAATAGATCAATTAGAACGTTTCGAAGAACAATTAAAAGAAAAAGAATTAGGTAATGATGAAGCTAACGATATCGATTATGACTTTATCGAAGCTCTTGAGTATGGTATGCCACCAGCTGGTGGAATAGGATATGGAATAGATAGAATGATAATGTTATTTACTGAATCAGAATCTATTAGAGATGTAATATTATTCCCTACAATGAAACCAGAAGATAGATAGTAATATCTATCTTTTTTTACATTATTAAACACAATAATATTGCTCTATATATAGTTCGTACTTTATAATTAAAATGGAGGTTATAATATGAAAAGAAAGTCTTTATTAGTTTTATTAGTACTATTAAGCGTATTTATTTTCACTGGTTGTGAAAAGAAGGAAGAAAAGAAACCTGCTGAAGATACTAAAACAAAAACTAAACTTGTTGAGAATACTGATTACTATGTAAGAGGTGAATTAACTTGGGGAGATCATTGGGACAAAACAAAAAAAGGATATTATATAGATTCTAAAAATGAACCAAATGCTCCATATTATTACGCTTTATGTATGGGTGAAAAACCAACAGGCGGATATAGTTTAAAAGTTAAAGAAGTAAACAAAGTAAATGGTAAAACTGAACTTATTGTTGAAGAAATAGTTCCAGGAAAAGATGAAACAACTACTCAAGCTTTAACTTATCCAACACTAGTTGTAGAATTCCCAACTGAACAAGAAGGTATAACAATAAAAGATACTAATGGCGGAGAATTCCGTTGCTTAAATTGCTGATAGTATTTTTTAATCATCCTATTATCTAATAGGATGATTTTTTATTATCGTAATAATAATATTTTATGTTATAATGTTTGCAGGTGATATATATGGAAAAGAAGAAAATTTTAACTGGACTTCAACCAACTGGTGTTATTACCTTAGGTAATTACATCGGAGCCATTAAACAAATGGTCGAAAGACAAAATGAATATGATTCATACCTATTTATAGCTGATTTACACGCTATAACTATTCCTCAAGATCCAGAAGAATTAAAGAAAGCCAGACGTAGTCTAGTAGCTTTATATTTAGCTTGTGGAATTAATCCAAGTAAAAATCATATTTATTTTCAATCTGAAAACGAATGGCATGCCAATATATCATGGTTACTAGAATGTAACTCATACTATGGTGAATTATCACGTATGACTCAATTTAAAGATAAATCTTTAAAGAATGAAAACTTTACTGCTGGATTACTAACATATCCTATTCTTATGGCCGCCGATATCTTAGCTTATGATGCTGACTATGTCCCTGTTGGTGGCGATCAAAAACAACACGTTGAACTAGCACGTGATATTGCTGAACGCTTCAACAAGAAGTATGGCGATACTTTTAAATTACCAGAACCACTAATTTGCGACCACGGCGCTAAAATATATGATTTAGTAGACCCAACTAAGAAAATGAGTAAGAGTGCTGAAAATAAAAAAGGTGTTATTCTTTTATTAGATGATTTAAATGTTACTCGTAAAAAAATTATGAGTGCTACGACTGATTCTGAAATGTGTGTTAAATATGATCCGGAAAATAAACCTGGTATTTCTAATTTAATTACTATATATTCATGTTTAACTAATAAATCAATTGAATTAGTAGAAAAAGAATTTAGTAATTGTAATTATGGTACGTTTAAAACTGCTGTAGCCGATGTTGTCGTTAAAGAAATCGAAGGAATTCAAGAAAGATATAATGCTATTTTAAATAGTAAAGAATTAGATAATATCCTTGATGAAGGACGTGACTTTACTCGTGCTATCGCTCAAGCAAAATATGAATTAATGAAAGAAAAGATGGGATTTAGCCGTCATTAATTGAAATTTATTTGACAATTTGATATTAAAGTAATAAGATTATGTTATATTTTTTCAAAGGAGTTGGCCTTATGATAAGAAATAATAACATAATCTTTTATTATTTAACCAAATGTAATTATTTCTTTAATATGGCCCAAAATAGCAAGAACGATAGATAAGACACTATCGTTTTTGTGCTATAAAAGGAGGTGTGATATATGTATATTGAAAACTTACTTGAACTTATTCATGATTATGAACCACAATATAAAGAGCTTATTTTAAGAGCTTATGAATTTGCCCGTGAAGTTCATAAAGATGTTAAAAGAAAGAGTGGAGAACCATATATCATTCATCCAGTTGCTGTTGCTTGTATACTAGCAGAAATGAAAGCTGATGCTGATACTATTGCTGCTGGTTTATTACACGATACTATCGAAGATGGTGACGATGTTACTAAAGAATTAATCGCTGAGAAGTTTAATCCATCTATTGCTATGCTTGTTGATGGTGTAACTAAAATGAAACAATATGAGTTTGATAATGATAAACGTAAAGCCGAAGAAGCATCACAACGTAAGATTGTAGAAAGTGTCTTACAAGATATTCGCATTATGATTATCAAACTTGCTGATAGATTACATAATATGCGTACTCTTGAATATCAACCACGTAATAAACAAATTGAAAAAGCTCAAGAAACTATTGAATTCTTTGTTCCATTTGCTTATCTTATCGGAGCATATAATTTTAAACTTGAACTTGAAGATTTAAGTTTTAGATATTTAAATCCTAGTGAATTTAATAAAATGCAAAATATATTAACTAATCTTGAACAAAGAAATCGTAGTGTTCTTGATGAAGTAATATATGAAGTATCTCAATTACTATGTCATGAAAATGTTCCATTCGAATTAAAAATACGTATTAAGAATGCCTATGGTTTATTCCGTCGTTTAAATTATTATGCTCGAGTAGATAATGTATATGATATATTCCAATTAAAATATATTCTTAAAGATGAACAAGCATGTTATTACTTAAGAGATAAAGTATCCGGTTTATATACACCAGTACCAGAAAAAGGAAAAGATTATATATATAATCCTAAACCAAATCTATATCGCGGCTTACATACAGTTGTTTTAGCTCCGAATAGTCAAAAAATTCAATTTCAAATGAATACTAAGAATATGTATATGATTAATTCATATGGTTTACCAGCTTACTGGAGTACTATGTCACTTCAACATGCTGCCGAAAGAATGCAAAATGACGTTAAAACACTTGAATTCTATAAACTATTAGATGAATTAGTAAGAACTAATGAACCTACTGAAATATTTAATAAACAAGTTAAAGAAGAAATATTAACTAACAGTATATTTGTCCGTACACCAGATGATGATACATTTGAATTACCAAAAGGTTCAACTGCCGTAGATTTTGCTTATCTATTACATAGTGATTTAGGTAATTATATTGTTGGATGTACAATTAATGGTGAAGATGCTCCAATAGATCGTCCCCTTCAATCTGGTGATGTCGTTTATATTAAAGCAGATGTTAATGACACTTCTATTCGTGATGGTTTAATTGATAAGTGTCGTACTGAAAGAGCTAAACGCAAAATAAAAGAATATGTTCACAAAAGAAGTAAAATGTAGATAAATATCTACATTTTTATTTTTATATATGTTAATATTTTTATAGAATAGAGGTTAAATATATGCTTAAAAAATGTGAAACTTATCTAGGTTATTTTATATTATGTGCTTTTATTGGTTGGTTATATGAAGAAGCCTGGGAGATTTTTATAAATGGTAATTGGGTTAATCGTGGAGTACTATATGGTCCATATCTACCTGTATATGGTTTTGGTGGTATTCTTATTATTGCTTTATTAAATAAGTTAGCTCAAGGAAAAGACTTAAAAGAACGTTTAAAGAAATTACCATTATTATTTATCTTAATAATGCTTCTTACATCCGCTCTTGAACTAGTAACATCATATATATGTGAATACACAATTGGTTATATTCCATGGGATTATACGCAATATAAATTTACTATTGATCATCGTGTATCATTATTAAATAGTACTATATTTGGTTTAGGAGGTATTATCTTCTTATATATAGTAAAACCTCTAATAGATAAATTTGTATCTAAAGTATCACCAAAAGTATTAAATATACTAAGTATTATTATATTAGTTATATTAGGTATAGATTGTATTTTCTCATTTCTAATAAAGTAGAGTAATATCTACTTTTTTATTTTCCACAACAATATGTTGAATTTGCAATAATCCACAAATATGATATAATAACCCCTGGTGATGGAAATGTCTCAAAATTATATTAGATTAAATAACAATGATGAACATTTAAGTTTAGGAAATTTATTCCGTACTATTAAAGAATTATCAAAAAATAGATCTGCTGCCTTACAATCAGAATTATTCTGTTTATTATTTGATGTCGAAGATATTAATGATACAACAGTTAATAACTATTGTATAGGTATTCGTAGTATTGGTAATACCTATAAACAAATATATATTAATAAAGAAAAAAGATATCGTTCCGATTCTAATGAATTTGTATCTACAATATTATCATTATTATCTGTTATGGATGGTAATATATATCAAAAAGAAGATATATCCTTTATTAATGAAAATGAATCAGCTATTAATCTAGCTCAAAAATTATTTAACTTAGCTAAGAATGATAAACAAGTATCTTTATCTTTCTCTAGCAAATTAAATGAATTAATCAATAGTGGTAATATATATGAAGCATTAGTCGAAGAAATAATCTATGTTGTTCTTTATAAAAAACAACCTATTAATGAAGAAGGATTAAAAAAAGATGTCTTAGAATATGTTATATCTGATACGTCTATTAGTTCAATTGACTTAGAAGCATATCTTAATTTAAAACTACGCGAAGGAATTAATTATGATTCTTCGATGCGTATTCTTGCTGATAGTGGTAATGCCTATGCTAATTTTGAATTAGGTCTTGAAGAATATAATGGTTATCATGAAGGATATCCACGTTATGATAAAGCTTATGAATATTTCTATCGTGCTGCTATCTTAAATCATGCTCGTGCTAACTATATGATTGGTTATATGTTAATTAACAATCAAATTGGTTCTCGTTCTGAAAACGATTTAACTTTAGGATATAATTACTTACTTAAATCAGCTGATTTAGGTAATATAGCTTCCTTAAATACATTAGGTAATATGTATAAAGATGGTATATATCCAGTTAAAAAGAATTTAAAAACAGCTCGTGAATATTATCTAGAAGCAGCTAAAAACAATTATACTTATGCTATTAATAACTTAGGTTTACTTGAAGAAGAAAAAGGTAATGATACCAAAGCATTAAAATATTATCTTGAAGGTGCTTCAGCAGGTGAATCATGGGCTTGTAATAGAGTAGGTGAATATTATCGTAAAAAAGGTGATTTTGCTAAAGCTTATGATTATTATTTGAAAGCTATTGAATGTCCAATTAAATTACGTAATTATTTTGCTTATTATAATTTAGCTAAATATTATTATAGCGAAGGTAATATTCCGGTTGTAATTAAAAAAGATCCTAATAAAGCTTTTGAATATTACACTCTAGCATCTAATCATGGTATTATCGAAGCTAGTATTGAATTATTATCTATTTTAGTAAATCGTTATTATCAAGAACGAGATAATAATATTATTCCTGAAATAAATAAAATGATCATATTTATTGAAAATCATCCAGATTATTCCATCGATATTAAAAAAGATATCGAAGAACGTATTAGTAAAATAAAAAGAGAAAGACTTATAGAAATCAATCTATAAGCCTTTTTTATTGTAAACTTTACTGCAAACTATTCTTTCTCCTTATTAATTCATGATATAATTTAATAGATAATAGGATAAAAAATAGAGGTGGCGTTATGAGGTGTCGAGTTTGTAAACAAGAAATACCAGAAGATTCTCAAACATGTCCATTTTGTAATGCTAATATTGCTAATACTAGTGATAACAATCCTTTAAAATATATCATTATTATCTTATTACTAGTAATAATCGTTTTATTTTTAATAATTATTATTAATAGTAAATCAATTCCTAAATCAATCTATATCGAAGATGATTCGTCTTTTTCCCCAAGTGGAACAAGAACTATTATGCTTTATCTAGCAGGTAGTAATTTAGAATCTAATGCTAGTTTAGCAACATATGAACTAAATGCTTTAGATCCTAAAACCTTTGATTTTACTAATAATCATTTATTAGTTTATACAGGTGGTTCTAAAAAGTGGCATAACTTTGTTTCTTCGAATGAAAATGCTATTTATGAATTTACTAAAGATAAAGGTTTTGTTAAGTTAAAAACTTTAAGTAGATTGAATATGGGAGACCCAGATACTTTAACTGAATTCTTAAATTATGGTTATCACCAATATGAAACCGATAGTTATAACTTAATTATTTGGGATCATGGTGGTGCTACTAATGGTGCTGTATATGATGAAATAAGTGGTGACCATTTAGAACTTGAAGAATTTAGTAAGGCTTTAAAAAATAGTCCATTTAATACTAATAACAAATTAGAAACTGTTCTATTTAGAACTTGTTTAAATGGAACTTTTGAAATGGCAAATATTTTTAAGGATTATGCTAAATATTTAATAGCATCCGAAGAGAAAACTCAAGGTTCAACTAAAGCTAATACAATGAGTTTCTTAAATAAAGTATCTAAATCTGATAGTGCTATAGATTATGGAACTAAGTTTATCGAACAATATGCTAATCAACTAAATAATATTAAATCATATCGAGAAGATAATAATTCGATTGATGTAATGTATTCCATTGTGGATTTATCTTATATTGGACGTATTAATAAAGCCTTCGATAAATATATTTCTGCCGTAGCTCTTGAAGAAAATTATAGTGATATAGTTCGCTTAAGAAATAACTTATTCCAATATGGTTATGTATATTATGACGATAAGATGTATGACACTGTTGATATGTATACCTTAATCGAAGAATTAAGCCCATATAGTTCTGTATCACCTGAAGAATTGTTAAAACTAATTGATGCTGCTGTTATTTATAACTGGACTAATATCGAAGAATCTAAAGGAATAGCTATATTTTTCCCATTTAACAGTTCACCTAAAGAACAAATCAACAATTTAACAGCTTATTCTAAATTACCTCATGGACGTGTTTATTTAGATTTTATTCAAGCCTTTAGAAACCGTTTAGTATCTAAATCATCTACGTCATATAAACAATTTGGTTTAACTCATAATAAAGTATCATATGACTCTAATTTACATACTATGACTATTGAATTAAATTCAGATCAAGTTAGAGATTATTTAAAGAGTGAATATATGATATTTAGAAAAGATAAAGATTTACTAAATCTTGTTTATACTTCCGATAATGTTATTGAACCATCGGATAATGATAAAACCATTGTTGCTATCTTAGAACCTAAATTAGTAGGTCTAAAAGATAAAAATCAAATAATCGTTCTCCCTATCGAAGAACGTAAATATAAAAATGAAATAATTAAGTCAGCTAGTATTGATTTCTTATCCCTAGCTGAAAGTGGACAAACATTATTTCCAACAGTCATAAATATTAAATATGGTGAAAAAAGTCCAACTATGAGTGCTGCTTATTTTAAAGACAAAAAATCAACAGCATCTAGTCAATTACTAGAACTAAAAGATATTAATAATATGTCAGTAACTAATGACTATTATATTAATAGAAATAATAAATTAATCCTCGAAGGAACTGAACAAAAAACTTCTTTTGTTATCAGTAATACTTCTTGGGGTTATCTAAAATTAGATTCTAATTATTGTGGTGTATTTGTTATAACTGATATTTATGGCAATACCTACTATACAGATCTAATAAATTTTTAAGAAGGAGGAGTAACTTATGTTTTGCCGAAATTGTGGAACAAAAATACATGAAGGTCAAAGTGAATGTCATGCATGTGGAACCAAAGTATCTAATGTATCATTACAAAGTATACAATCATATAATCAACAAACACAAAAAAGATCTAGTAATTTTATATATTTAGTTATTATTTGTTTCTTACTTGGTGTAATAGGTATGTTAAGTGTTGAAGCATTCGGCAATCATAATCAAACATATCAAGAAAAGTATCCTGAAATAATTCCTGATGTATCTCCCGAAACCGATGACGAAGAACCTATACCAACTCGTAGGCGTTCAAATGCCGTCGTTGAAACTTCAAAAAATTCTTATCATAGTAATGGTTATATTTTTGAAATACCCGATAATTTTGATTTTCAAACCGAAGGGGAAGAGGCTTATGCTGAATTACCAGATTTAGGAATAAGATTTAATATGCGCGCTTATCCTGGAACTGTAGTTTCATTATCAGCCTCAATTGAATATATAAAAGAACGTTTTGAATCATATGGTTATACAAATATATCTTCAGAAACAGCTACTCATAATGGTGTTAAATATTATATTATTTTCTTTAATAAAGATAATAATCAATATGCTCGTATCATATCAGTAGTTAACGAAGAATTATTATTACAAACTGATTGTTTATTAAATTTAACTAAATATGCTAGTCCGAATTATTATGTTGATTTAATAACATCTATTATTACTGAAGCTAAAATAGAAACTACTTCATTTAATAAAGAACAACCAATTGATTTCTTCGACGCAACCGAAGAATTAAACGATAATTTATTAAATTAAAAAGGGAATATTTCATTCTCTTTTTCTTTTTAAAAACAATTAGCACTCTCTATTGACAAGTGCTAATTAGAGTGTTAACATTATATATGAGAAGAGGTGAAATATATGAAATTTGAAGATCAAGGTAATGTCTTAGAAAAGTATGGAAGAGATATAACACAAGCTGTTAAAGAAAATAAAATAGACCCAGTTATTGGTCGTGACGAAGAAATTCGTAACTTAATTCGTATACTTTCCCGTAAGACTAAAAATAATCCTTGTTTAATCGGAGAACCTGGTGTTGGTAAAACTGCTATTGTCGAAGGTTTAGCCCAAAGAATTATTCGTGGTGATGTACCAACAACCTTAAAAAACAAAAAAATATGGGAGTTAGATTTATCTGCTTTAGTTGCCGGAGCTAAATATCAGGGTGAATTCGAAGAGAGATTTAAAAATGTCTTGAACGAAATAGCTAAAAGTGAAGGGGATATCATCATGTTTATTGATGAAATTCATATGATCGTCGGGGCTGGTTCTAACAATGCTATGAATGTTGGTAATATGTTAAAACCAATGTTAGCTCGTGGTGAAATTAGACTTATTGGTGCTACAACTTTAAATGAATATCGTGAATTTATCGAAGCGGATGGTGCCCTAGAAAGACGTTTGCAAAAAATTAAAGTATCTGAACCATCAGTCCAAGATACCTTAACTATTCTAAGAGGTTTAAAAGAACGTTTTGAAATATATCATGGTGTTACTATTAAAGATAATGCTTTAGTATCCGCTGTTCAATTATCTGATCGATATATAACTGATCGTTATTTACCTGATAAAGCTATCGACTTAGTAGATGAAGCTTGTGCAACTATAAAAATGCAAATGAATTCTGTTCCTACGGAACTAGATACTATTAATCGTAATATTATGACTTTAGAAATAGAATATGAAGCTATTAAAAAAGAAAAAGATGAAATATCTAAAGCACGTGTCTTAGAAATTCAAAATAAAATGAAAGACTTAAAAGAAAAACAAGCTAACTTAAAGAAAACTTGGGAAGAAGAAAAAGACTTAAAAGATAAAATAGATGCTAAGAAAAAGAAACTCGAAGAATTAAAATTTGAATTAGAGCAAGCTGAAAACGATTATAATCTAGAACGTGCTGCTCGTATTAAACACGGTGAAATACCAGCATTAGAGATGGAATTATCTCAATTAAAATTATCTATGCAATCACAAATATTATCTGATACTGTAAGCGAAGATAATATTGCGGAAATAGTTTCTCGTTGGACTAACGTTCCAGTTCAAAAACTAGTTGGTGGCGAAAAAGAAAAACTATTATGTTTAAAAGATAATTTAAAGAAAAGAGTTAAAGGTCAAGATGAAGCTATAGAATTAGTTTCTAACGCCATTTTAAGAGCCCGTAGTGGTATAAAAGATCCACGTAGACCAATTGGTTCATTTATCTTCTTAGGCCCTACAGGTGTTGGAAAAACAGAAATAGCTAAGTCTTTAGCTTATGAATTATTTGATGATGAAAGACATATGATTCGAATCGATTGTTCTGAATATATGGAAGCATTTAATGTATCTAGACTTATAGGTTCTCCTCCTGGATATGTAGGTTATGATAAAGGCGGTGAATTAACCGAAGCTGTTAGACGTAATCCATACTCTATAGTTTTATTTGATGAAATTGAAAAAGCCCATCCTGATGTTTTTAATATTCTTTTACAAATCTTAGATGATGGACGTATAACAGATTCTCAAGGAAGAACAATCGACTTTAAAAATACTATTGTTATTATGACATCTAATTTAGGTTCTGATATTATTCTTAAAGAAAAGAAAGAAAATAGACAAGAACTAGTAATGAACTTATTAAAAACTACATTTAGACCTGAATTAATAAATCGTATTGATGAAATAATAACATTTAATAGTTTATCTAAAGAAACAATATATGAAGTCTTAGATTGTATTCTTTCTGATTTAAATACTCGTTTAAATAATATGCATATTAAACTAGTATTATCTGATAAAGCTAAAGAAAAAATCGTCGAAGAATCATATACTGAAGAATTTGGTGCTCGTCCAATAAAACGTTATGTATCTAAGAATATAGAAACATTATTAGCCTTTAATATGGTTAATGATTCTATAAAACCAGGTGATACAGTTATTGTTGATGTCGAACATAATGAATTCATGATTCGTATATAAAACACTTGTTAATCAAGTGTTTTTGTTTTAATATATGTATTAGGTGATTGTATGAAAAAAGTATTATCTATTTTATTAATAACTACTATATTATTATTAACAACAGCATGTGGTAATAAAGAAAAAGAATATCATTTCAAAGATGATTCTACTAATTCTGAATATTATTTATTAGTTAATTCTAAATCTAAAGATGTTATTATAAAAACTATTCTTCCATGTAATGAAGAAAATTGTACAACTACTAGTACATCTCGTTCAATTGAGGTACCTAATACTCAATTTACTAAATTAGAAAAAATATTAACTTTAATCGAACCTGATGATACATCTAAAAATACTTATTTAAAATCATCATTAATTGGTGCTTTAAATAATATAGCCTTTGGCGATCGTGTATTATTTTCTAAAAAGAAAGATGAGAATTTATATACTTCAAGATATGCATCATCTGATTTAGATAATGATGAATCAGTAACATATTTAGAATTTGGTACTCATACATTAGATTCTATATTATCTTCACTTGAAAAAGAATAATAAAAAAACTTACTTTAAAGTAAGTTTTTTTTATGTTAAAATATATTACTATATTAAGAAGGTGACTCCCGTGGATAAACAAGATATCGTTGAAAAAGTAATGGAACTATTTACTCGTTCTGCTTTAGTTCATGATGAACTATTAACTGAATACTTACCTGTTATATTCTTTTTAGCTCAAGATTATTATTTTAATTATATTGATAATTTTGAACCTGGTGAATTAACTAAAAGTATTCAAGAACGTTCTTCATTATCTATCTTAGATAAACTAAATTTAATCGAAGATTTCTATCAAGAATTTGGTTTTCCTTTTTCTATATCTGAACCTTTATCTAACGGTTCATTAGATATTGAAGTAAAAGATTATAATGGGGAAGAAGATGTATATGATGGTCGTACTTTAGGTCTTACACAATTCGAAGATGAACATATAAGTGTAACTTGTGAAGATTGTGGAACTTTATTTGATACTGTATCTTGGGTTCATGAATTAGCTCACTATAATAATATTTCTCCAAAAGGAGAAAACGAAAACACTTTATTAACTGAAAGTATGTCTTTTATAATGACTTTATTATACGATGATTATTTAAAAGAAAAAGGTTATGAAGAAGCAACAGAATATATAGCTCGCCAATTCTATGGCAATTTCTTAATTATTGAAAATTATTATTATTTTATTATCTTCTTAACTGTCTATAACGAAACAGGAAGTATAGATCCTGAAAGTTTTAAAAATGTCTTTGGTATATGCGAAGAATATGATACCTATCTTAATCGTGTTATTGAATTGTTCGAAGAGGAAGACCTAGAACAATTATTATGGCATGTTCAAGCGGCATTACGTTATATTATTGCTGATTATATTTCCATATATTTATATGAAGAATATAAATCTAATCCTCAAATAATAGAGAATATAATTAGATATAATGAAAAAATAAAACATCCAACTAATATCGAAGATATAATGCACACAATAGGTTTATCTGAAGTTAATACTAAATTATTTAATGATAAAGTAGGTGAAGCATTAAATAAATTCACAATTAGATTAAAAAATGAACTAAATGCACAAAAAAAGAAAAAAATATAGAAATTATTTGATATAATAGTAAATGGTGATAAAAAATGTATGATGTAGTTATAATTGGCGCAGGACCAGGAGGTCTATTTGCTGCCTATGAATTAAAAAAGGGAAACAAAGATTTAAAGATTGCTTTAATGGACCGTGGTGCTTTAGCATCTAAAAGAGTATGTCCTATGGCTAAAGCTAATGTTCCATGTCAAAATTGTAAGCCTTGTGCTATATTATCTGGTTTTGGTGGAGCCGGTACATTTTCTGATGGTAAATTAAATTATATTCCTAAATTAGGTAAATCAGACTTATTTAAATATATGCCTATGTCTGATGCATACAAATTAATCGATGATACTGAAGAAATATTTAATGAATTTGGTATGGATGCTGAAAGTTATCCAAGTGATATGAAAAGTGCCGAAGCTATTCGTAAAAAAGTAGCTCGTGAAGGTGCTCAACTTCTTATCATTAAACAAAAACACTTAGGTAGTGATAACTTACCAACATATATCGAAAACTTTACTAATTATTTAATTGATAAAGGTGTCGATGTATATCCTTGGTGTGATGTTTCTGATATTGATGATGTTAAAGGTGGCTATGAAGTAAAATATACTGAACGTGCTAAAGGTGAAAAATCTCTTAAAGGTAAAAAAGTAATCGTAGCTCCAGGAAGAACTGGTGCTAAATGGGTTCAAGAATTTGCTGAAAAGAATCATATAGAATATTCTTCTCAAAGTATTGAAATAGGTGTCCGTGTTGAATGTCGTAAAGATATTCTTGAAGATATAACTAATGTTATTTATGATCCAACTATATTTGTTAAAACTACAACATATGGTGATGAAGTAAGAACATTCTGTACTAATCCAGGTGGCTTTGTAACTAAAGAAAACTATGAAGGTTATATTTGTGTTAATGGACATGCTTTAAAGAATACTAAATCTAATAATTCTAATTTTGCTTTTATCTCTAAAGTAAATTTAACTCATCCAACTACTAATACAAGAGATTATGGTGAATCAATAGCACATATTGCTTCTGTCTTAGGAAATGGAAAACCAATTATTCAAACATTTAGAGATTTAAAAATAGGTAGACGTAGTGAATGGCATCGTATAGAAAAAGGTTTCATAGAACCAACACTTAAAGACTGTGTCGCAGGTGACCTAGCATTAGTATTACCACATCGTATTATTTTAAATATAATCGAAGGATTAGAAATCTTAGATCGTATTATCCCAGGTGTAGCTAACGATGATACATTATTATATGGACCAGAAATAAAATTCTTCTCTAACGAAATTAAAACCGATAATAAGTTTAAAATCGAAGGAAAAGATTTATACTTCATTGGTGATGGAGCAGGTAAAGCAGGTAATATAGTTACTGCTGCTGCTACTGGTTTAGTTGCTGCTCGTGATATATTAGAAAAACAAAAATAAAAGTAGGTTTAATACCTACTTTTTATATGCTATAATTAAAATGGAAAGAGGATGAGTTATGATTAAAGAACCTAAAGAACAAAAAGAAAAATTAACTCCTAGAGAAATCCTTAGATTAGTAATCGTAGGTCTAATACTATTAATAGTAATTGTAATAGTTATTGGAATTGCTACGTCTAAAGAAGGCGAATTTGTTGTTAACAACGTTCGTTCCGATTATGTTAATTTTGAAGCTTTATCTGAACTAAGATCAGCTGAATATATATATAATGGTGTTGAAACTAAAAAAGATTCAATGGGTAATGTTGAATATTATGTTAAATATGAAGGAACAGTAAAAGTTGGTTTCGACCCAAAGAAAATCAAAACTAATATTGATGATAAAAATCACAAAATAACAATCACTCTTCCACGTATGGAAATTCTTGAGGTTTATGTAGATGAAACCAAAATAGATTATATTAAGAAAAAATGGACACTAGATGATGAAAAACTTCATCCAGATGCGTATAATTATGCTACAGAAAGAATCAAAGAACGTGCCAAAACTAATGCTAATCTTCATCGTGAAGCCATTAAAAATGCTAAATCAATTATTACTGCAGCTTATGAACCCTTCATAACTGTTAATGGTGTTAAATATGATATAGTATTTACTACTGAAGATGAATATAAGGGGGTTGAATAACTATGAAGAAACATATATTAATAGTTATATTAGCTTGCTTATTATTAACGGGATGTGGTAATTCTAGTTTTGAAGAAGCTATTCAAGAAGAAATAGTTTCAATTTCCGAAATAGTAACTATAAAATCTTATTACCATAATGTTGCTGATGCCGGAAAGAAAAAAGGGGAAGGACTTACTCATATTGGTGAAGTAGATCGTAAATATTGGGTTGAATACGAAGGATATGTAACTATAGGTATAGATGCTAAAGAAATAAATCCCAAAAAAGATATTAAAGTCAAAGGTAATAAAATAATTGTATATTTACCTAAAGCTAAAATAATTGATTCTGGTATTGTCGAAGGTACATATAATACAGATAGTGTCTATAAGAATGATGATAGTATTATTAATAAGAATAAAATAACTCCAGATGACATTAATGAAGCTATGAAAGCTGCTCATAATAAGATGATCGAAGAAGCTGGAAAGAATAATTCTTTATATGAACGTGCCACTAAAGAAGTTCAAGATATAATTGAAAATTATATAAAACAATTAAAAGAATTAACTGGTAAAGAATATACTGTTGAATTTAAAGAAAAAAAATAAGAAGAAATTAATATTTCTTCTTTTTTTATATCTTTTTTATGTTATAATACTATCTAATTTATTTTTAAAGAGGTGACATCATGGTTAAACCAGTAGAATTAAGATATCCAAGTTCATTTTTACATGAAGAATTACTAGATCGTTTATTTCCTATATTTGATAAAGAAGGTAAAGCATCAGTAGATTTATTAATCGAAGCTCATAAAAATATGATTAATTATATTAATTATCTTGTAGATACTAATCAAAAAGAGGAATATAAATTACTTATGAATGTTATGTATAATGACTATTTAACATTTATGGATTATTCTAAAGAACCGATGTTTAGTAATTACTTATTAGGTTGTAGTTCATTCGAGGAACTAATAGATAGACTTGAAGAAAATCCTCAAGAAGTATTAACTCTAATTAGTGCATTCACTTCATATCATCAAATTGAAAAGCATCAAAAACATCTTCCATATCGTCATTTTGAGGCCTGGACACTAAGTACAGCATACGAAAAACAATTAAGTGAATATATCATGACTGATGAATATCAAGAAGAATATGCTATGCTTGAAGTATTATCTAATCCATCAAATCTTCCTTCATTTACTTATCTATTAGAAAATGAAGAAACAATGATATATGATAATAAAGATTTTATTCTAAATGCTATATATGAATATTATCGTGTTAATTTAACCCTTCATAAATTAGGTGCAGCACTAAATGATGATTTATTTGCTAAAATAGCTTGTATTACTAATCAAACTACAGCTCTTGATGTATTTAAATCATTATCATTCGAAGAAAAATATTTAATACTTGATTTATTTGTTCATATGAGTACTGATTATGATATTGGAAATATGAATATTCGTAGTCACTTTGATGAAACAAAACAACAAAGCGAAGAATTTAAGAAAAAATTAAAATAAAAAGAAGAGTAATCTTCTTTTTTTAATGTATTAAATATGATAAAATATTCTATGAAAGTAGGACAACTGATGAATAAGTTATCGAAAGATGAATTAATATATAACATAATTGTCATATTAGTAACTCTGTTAATAATCGGAGCAATTATCTTAGCAATTATAAAAGCATAAAAATTATAAAAAAATTATGCTATATAATAAATATATATGTTATAATATATATTAGAATAGAAAGAGTGTGAGAAATATGAACTTTGATCCAAACACAGGACAACCATTAAACCCAGTACAACCACAACAACCAAAAATTACAGGTTACGATCCTAATACAGGACAACCAATATATGAAAGTGCAGCTCCTCAAGCACCTGTAGCTCCTCAAGCACCAGTTGCTCCAGCAGCTCCAGCACAAACTGCAGCTCCAGTTGCACCAATTCCAGCAGCCGCTGCTCCAGTAGCACCAGTTGCTCCAATTCAACAACCACAACAACCATATGGTGGTCAACCAGCTCCAGCAGCTCAACCACCTAAGAAGAGTAATGCATTATTTATTGTTGCAGTTGTTATTTTAATTGTTGTAATACTAGGTTTATTATTATTTATCTTATTAGGTAAAAAAGGTGGTGGCGAAGATAAGACTACAACTACAACTGCTGCTACTACTGAAAGTACTACAACAACGACAACAACTACTACAACAACGACAACAACGACAACTACTACTGAATATAGATGGACACAAGGAACAACAACAACTACTAAGAAACCAACTTTAAGTTCTGATGAAGCTGAAGTTAATGGCTGGATCTTTAAAACACCAAGTGGCTTATCATTATATTCAACAACAGGTGGAGCTATTACTTATGTAGATAAGAATACTTCATTTATAATTTCTTTAACTACAATGGAATCACCATTCGATTATTTAAAGGAACATCAAGATGAATTAAAAGCTTCTTTAAAAAGTCGTAATATTAATGTAACAGATATGGCAGTTAAAAATATTGGTGGGGTAGAATATTTAGCATTCCAATATGAACAAAGTGGTATGAAACTATGTGGTGGTTTAGCTAAGTTAAGTTCTACTGATGTATTCTTCGCAACTGTATATAGAGCTGATAAGACAACACCAAGTTATTCAATGCTAGAAAATGCTAATCCATTATTAAAGAACGCTAGAAAAGCATAATAAAAGTATTGTGGAAACACAATACTTTTTATATGTTATAATATTTAATCGTAAGAGGTGATATTATGGATTCTTTGGCAAAAACAAACCCAGAATTAGTAGAAGAATGGGATTTTGAAAAAAACAATGAATTAGGATTATCACCAGAAACTGTAACAGCCGGTTCAACAATGAAAGTCAATTGGAAATGCAAAAAGTGTGGTTATAGTTGGCGAACATCAATACGAAAAAGAACTAAAAATAAACCAACGAATTGCCCGAAATGTGCACCTAAATTAAATAGAGCTTCACAAGTGGAAAAGCAAATTAAAGAAAAAGGTTCTTTAGGTGATTTATTTCCTGAACTACTAAAAGAATGGGATTATGAATTAAATATGGGATTAGATCCATATAAATTGACAACTAGAAATTCTAGAAAAGTTAATTGGGTGTGCGAATATGGTCACAAATGGCAAACAAGTATAAGTGCAAGGACAAGAGTTAATAGAACAGGTTGCCCATATTGCTCTGGAAGATTGGCTATTTGCGGAGAAACCGATTTTGAAACTTTAAATCCTATTTTAATGAGAGAATGGGATTATGAATATAATAATAAAAATAAAATATTTGCATGTGAATTAACCAAGTGCAATCCCACAAAAGTAGGATGGATTTGTCCTATTTGTGATTATCATTACGTTGCAACAGTAAGTCATAGAGTAAATGGTACTGCATGTCCTAAATGTGCTAATCAAATGAAAACATCATTCCCGGAACAAGCAATTTTCTTTTATCTTAAAAAGAATTTCTCAAATGTTGAAAATAGATGGAATGATTTGGGAAAAGAAATAGACGTATTTGTTCCCGAAATAAAAGTAGGTATAGAATATGATGGAGCATATTTTCATAATACTAATGCAGCAATAAAAAGAGAAGAAGAAAAATATAATAAATTAAAAGCAATGGGTATTACTCTAATAAGAGTTAGAGAAAAAGGATTAGAAACCAGTTACGCAGACTATTCTCTAAAATTAGAAAAGAGAAATAACGATAAAACTTTAGAAGAAGTTATAAAACAGATAATAGATATTATTGAAATTACTACCAACAAAAAATGCAATAAGGATATTAATATTTCGAGAGATAGAGCAGAGATATATTCACAATATATAGTACAAATAAAAGAAAATAGCATTGAAAATAAATATCCGGAACTTGTAAAAGAATGGGATTATGAAAAGAATATAATAAAACCTAATCAAGTAACAATCGGATCAGGATTAAAAGCTTGGTGGAAATGCAACTTAGGTCATAGTTATGAGCAAAATATTAGAAGTCACATATTTGGAAGTGGATGCCCATATTGTACTAATGTAAAAGTGTTACCAGGTTTCAATGATTTATCAACATTATATCCAGAAATTGCAAAAGAATGGGACTATGAAAAAAATGATACAACACCAGATACTATATTGCCACATTCTAATAAAGTATATTTTTGGAGATGCTCTCAAGGTCACAGCTACAAGGCACGACCAAACTCAAAATGTAGAGAAGGAATAAATCATGAATACTGTCCGATTTGTCACGGAAAGAAAGTCCTTGAAGGTTATAATGATTTATCAACTCTGCGTCCAGACATTGCAAAAGAGTGGAATTATAAAAAGAACAAAACTTTACCAACAATGTATACACTTGGTTCTAAGAAGAAAGTATGGTGGACTTGTCCAAGGGGACATGACTTTTATACTTCAGTACAGCAACGTACAAGACCTAATGGAACTAAATGCCCAATATGTAATGGAAAGCAATTAATAAAAGGATTAAATGATTTTGCTTCACAATATCCTGATTTATTAAGGGATTGGGATTATGATAAAAACACAATAAATCCAGAGGATATATTCATTAGATCATATATTAGAGTCCATTGGAAATGTAGTATATGCGGAAACGAATGGTCTACAGCTTTATGTGATAGAACTAGAGATAATAAAGGATGCAATAGATGTTCTAGTATAAGAGGTGGTGAAAAGAATAGGAAAAGATTAGTTTCTATTCAAGGATCACTCGGAGAAAAATGCCCTGAATTATTAAAAGAGTGGGATTATGATAACAACACTATTAGTCCATATGAAATTACTCCGGGATCACACATTAAAACATATTGGATATGTAGTATATGTGGTTTGAGTTGGGAAACCGAGGCTAGACAAAGAGGAAAGTATCATCACGGATGTCCACATTGTGGAAGAAAAAAGAACAAATAAAAAAACTCGATTACTCGAGTTTTTATTTTATTATCTGTTATAGAATTCAACGATAAGTGATTCGTTAATTTCAGCACTTAATTCGCTTCTTTCTGGTAATCTTACATAAGTACCAGTAAGTTTTTTGTCATCAAATTCAACGAAAGCAGGTTTAGTTACTTTATTTTCTAAAGATAATCTAATTGCTGGATGTTCTAATGAATTTTCTCTAACACAAATAACATCACCAGGTTTACAAGTATATGAAGGAATATCAACTTTTCTTCCATTAACAGCAATATGTCCATGGTTAACTAATTGTCTAGCAGCACGTCTAGTACTTGCCATTCCCATTCTATAAACTAAGTTATCTAATCTAGATTCTAATAGTCTTAAGAAGTTTTCACCTGTAATACCACTCATATGTTCAGCTTTATCATAAATACGTCTGAATTGTTTTTCGTTAATTCCATACATGAATCTAACTTTTTGTTTCTCATTTAATTGTTCACCATACTCAGAAGATTTTTTTCTTCTAGTATTTCCGTGTTGTCCTGGAGCATATGCTCTTTTAACATCTTTACCATTTTCTAATGTAGAGAAACCATATCTTCTAGACTTTTTATAAGCTGGTCCAGTATATCTTGCCATAGATAGTTCTCCTTTCTTTATATTTCATAGTAAAGTCTCTTTCTCATATTTTAATAGGGTGTTTAATAATCTTTCCCTTGGCAGTCAAGTTACTAGAATTATTTCAATTAAACACATTATTAACGTTTGAGAAAACTGCCAATAACTACGCAATCAGTAATATACACTAAATAAAAATAAAAGTCAATAAAATCATATAAAAATATAGCATAAACCATCTATATAATGTATAATTATATAGAAAGTAGGAAGATATAAATGAATGGACAAAATATACCAAGTGCATTAAATACTAATAATGATTCTAATATTAGTAGTATGGATTTAGCTCGTGCTGTAAGTTTATTAGAAAAATTAGATAAATATTATGCTGATAGAATCGTAGGTCAAAAGAATCTCGAGATATCATTATTAATGGCTATATTAGCTAATGGACATATATTACTAGAATCTGTTCCTGGTTTAGCTAAAACAACAGCTGCTAAAGTATTAACTAATGCTGTTGATGGAACATTCTCTAGAATTCAATGTACTCCAGATTTATTACCAAGTGATATAGTAGGAACTCAAATATTTAATTATGGTACTAACTCATTTGAGACTAAAATAGGACCTATACAAGCTAATTTCGTATTGCTTGATGAAATAAACAGATCTAGTTCTAAAACGCAATCAGCAACTCTAGAAGCTATGCAAGAAAGACATATAACAATAGGTGAGGAAACATATAACTTACCAGAAACATTTGTTGTTATAGCTACTCAAAACCCAATTGAACAAGAAGGTACATATATCTTAGCTGAAGCTCAATTAGATAGATTCTTAATTAAAGAAAAAGTTGATTATCCTTCATCTGCTGAAGAAGTTGAAGTATTAAATAGATTAGAGAATAATGTCTTTGATAATAAAGAACCAATTATGACTCTTGAAGACTTAAAATTCTTACAAGATATAACTAAAAGTGTATATATTGATTTATCTATAAAGAGATATATTACTGCAATTACTGAAGCTACTAGATATCCATCTCGTTTTATTGGACAAGAACTAGGTAGTTATATCAATCTTGGAGCATCTACTCGTGCCTCAATTGCCTTTATGGAATGTGCTAAAGCTCATGCTCTATTAAATGGAAGAGATCATGTAATACCTGAAGATGTTAAAGCTATACGTTATGCTGTATTAAGACATCGTATTAGTCTTAACTTTAATGCTATTGCAGATCATATTAGTGTTGAACAAATTATAGATGCCATATTTGGAGTTATTCCTACACCATGAAATTAAAATATATAAAAGGAATAAAAGCTAATCTCCAAATATTTACTAATAAATATAGTACTAGTGTTTTAGATGGTAAATATCGTTCTATCTATAAAGGAAAGAGTTTAAACTTTGAAACACTACGTGCCTATGTAACTGAAGATGATGTTAAAGATATCGATTGGAAATCATCAGCTCGTAGTAATAATCTTTTAGTCAAAGAATATATAGCTGAAAAGAAACACAATCTCATGTTTATCATCGATACCGGTGAAAAAATGGATGGCATCTCCCGTTCTTCAATAAGAAAACTAGATATCGCTTTATATACAGTAGGTACTCTAGGTTATCTTAGTGTTAATAATGGAGATTATATTAGTGCTTTAATCGAAGAGAATGGTCAATTAAATAAATATCCATTCCGTTATAGTGTTGAAGGACTAGAACAAATTCTTACAATGTATGATAAATTTGGTGCTAAACCTAATAAAACTTCTTTAGATGAAAAACTAAAGAATCTTTATCATGGTGTAAAAAAGAATATGATTATCTTTATTGTTACTGATGAAGATGGTTTAGAAGAACTAGATGAACGTACTCTAAAAGAATTAGCAGCCGTTCATGATATTATGATGATTACTATACCTGATGCATATATGTATGGAGATAATATTTATGATGTTGATAATCATAAAAATATTATGCGTTGTATATCTAATAATAAAAAAATACATGAAGAAGAAGTACGTCTTCGTAATGAACAAGAAGAAAATAATAATCGAAAACTAAAACGTAATCATATTGATTCATGTGATATTTTAGATATTGAATCAATTCCCGAAAAACTAATAGATTTACTAGAAAGGCATAAATATGGCGGATCAAGACGTAAGTAGTATGATTAACTTTGATTTAGAAGATATGTTTTCTTATTCTCTAACTCCGACGATTGTAGCTGTAATCGTTGTTTTAATTCTGCTTTTAATTTATTACTATTTATTTCTTAAAAAGACTAAACAACAATTTGTTATTCCTCATTTTGTTGGAAAAGATGCTATTAAAAGAACATATCTTAGCCGTTTAGATGATATTATCAAAGATTATCATTCACAAAAAGTTGATAATCGTGGTGTATATATCCGTCTATCTAAATTAATCAGAGGATTTGCCTTTGAAATGACAGGTGTTAAATTAAAGAATTGTACACTAGATGATATTAGTCGTATGAATATGCCTCAATTGTATAATTTAGTATATGAATATTATGACCCTGAATTTGCCCGTGTTTCTCGTGGACATTCTCCAATGGTCATTGATAATGTATTAACTAAGACAAGGATGGTGATTGAAAGATGGACTTAAAATACCCAATTATCCTTGTTATAGGAATAATATTAATTGTTATTGTATTATTACCAATACATATAATTAAACTAAAAGAAAAAGAAGGAAAAGTAAAAGTAGCTAATACTAAAAAAATAAGAAATACACCAATATATAAAAGAATAACTCTTAGATATAATATTATTATTAATATTATTAGAGTAGTATGTGTTGCTAGTATAGTTTTATCTTTAGTTTTACTATCAAGACCTTTTTCTGTTATACAAGAAGAACAAAACGAATATAATCGTGACATATTCTTATGTATGGATATGTCTGCTTCTGTATGGGAATTAAACAGTGAAGTTGTAGATAACTTAAAAGCGACAGTTAATTCTTTAAAAGGTGATCGTTTTGGTATATCTATCTTTAATACAACATCAGTAATCTTAGTTCCATTAACCGATGATTATCATGCTGTACTTGAAGAACTAGATCGATTAAAAGAAGCTCTTAACGTTGGAAGTGATTATTTCCGCGCAGAACAACGCGGTGAGTTCTCCACATATTATTATTCTCATTATTATGAATGGGATGATATCCAATCTAAAGTAGATTATCTTTTAGATGGTACATTAATATTTTATGAAAAACGTGATCCTGTTACCGGAAAGAAAGTTCAAGATACAACCCGTGGTTCATCTCTAATTGGTGATGGACTTGCATCATGTGTATTCAGTTTCTCTGGTATTGATTCTGAAGAAGAACGAAGTAGAGTAATTATCTTCACAACTGATAATGATTTAGCCGGAGAACCATATATTACTCTAGATGATGCTGCCGCTTTATCTAATCGTAAAGGAATTCATTTATTTGGTATTGGAACTAAAAATGTTGTCAAAGAAAACGAAATGAAAAATGCTATCGAAGGTAAAGGACGTGGACGTTATTATCATCAAGGTACTTCCTCAGTAAACTCTATTATTGATAATATTGAATTAACAAGTAAAAATTTAAATAAACATGCTACTAAAACGCAAGAAATTGAACTACCAAGAATACCATTTATATTCTTATGTTTATCATGTGTAGTTTTAGTGTTATTAGGTAAGGTGGTGGAGAAATGACGTTTCAACCAATGATACCTATATTATTAGCTTTTGCTATATCTATGATTGTATGTTTTATTCTTATAATGAAATCTCAGAAATTTCCTTATTTAGAAGTAGCATTAATCGTATGTTTATTCTTAATAAATTTAAGACCAATGATACCATCTAAATCTCATATGGTTACAATGACTAATTTAGATTTCGTATTTGCTATCGATAATACTATAAGTATGAATGCCGAAGATTATATTGGTAATAATACTCGTTTATCTGGTGTTAGATCAGATGTAAAAAAGATTGTTGATCGATTCCCAGGTGCTCGTTATACTTTAATTACTTTTGATAATTCATCTAAAGTACCTATACCCGCTACGAAAGATACTGATACTTTCTATGAAGCAGTCGAGGTACTTCGTCCATATAATTCATATTATGCTATTGGTTCAAACTTAAATGTCCCTTATGATGATATATTAAGAATAACAAAATCCTCAAAAGAATCTAAAGATCGTATAACAGTACTAATATTTATTAGTGATGGTGAAATAATGGGTGAAAAAACTTATATGAATTCCTTAAAATCATATAATGAAATAGCTCAATATATTGATGCTGGTGCCGTATTTGGTTACGGAACTAAAACTGGGGGAAGAATGCGTGAAAAAGATATTTTGACTAATGAAGAAGAATATATCAAAGATCGTCGTCAATATAATAGTCCACCAGCCATTTCTTACATCGACGAAGATAATTTAAAACGAATTGCTTCTGATTTAAAAGTACCTTATATAAATATGAATAATTCATCTAATATGGATAGTTTATTAGATTCAATAGATGAATTACAAAAAAAGGGAATCGAAGAAGAAGTATTTGATTCTTATGCTGATTTATATTTTATCTTAGTAATACCAACAATCATAATATTATATGTATTACTATATAAGTATAAGGAGATGAGTGTATGAAATTTAGTAAAGATTTAAAATTACTATTATTTGTTTTAATAGGAATATCTGTATTATTTGTCGTTAAATTTGTCTCATCTTTAATCTTAAATGAAGTAGTAATAGATTATTATCATGAACGAGTATACGAAGATAAATTAATCCAAGGTTTATATATTGCTAATATTGTTGAACGTGAAGTAGTTCATTATAATCATGGTAACTTATTATATAAACAAGAAAAATATGAAGAAGCAGCTAAGAAATATGAAAAAGCATTATCATATGTTAATGAAAATAACAAACATTTATGCCCAATAGTTAATAATTATGTTTTAACATTAACTCATTTAATAGATGCTGAAACTAATGAAGAAAAAGCTCAAGCTTTAAGAGCTTTACAAGAAAAATTATATGAGTATAATTGTGCTGGGGAAGGCGAGTCTAATGGTTCATCTCAATCATCTGATGAATTAGAAAATCAAATTCAAAAAGCCATAGATGAACTTGAAGGCCAAGAAGAACAAAAAGAACAAACCCAAGAAGAAAAACAAAAAGAAAAAGAACTAGAGGAAAAACTAGACGAACAAGAAAAACAATCTCGTAGTTCCAGAAACGAAGATCAACAAGAAGATGGAAAACCAACTAGAAATGAATCAAATTGGTAATTATAGGGAGGAATAATTATGGCATCATTTGTAATTCATACAGCAAGCGCCGAAACTATGCTTAAAGGTCTTAATTTAAACCCCGAAGCCCATGCATTATTTGCCGCCGGTAACTTATTACCTGATACTTCATTTCAAAAAACAAACGATAATTTACCCGATGTTGAAAAAAGAAGTATAATTCAACACGAAAAAATCATATCTCATTTTCGTACTGATTTAACTAGTCCTTTTCAATATCCTAATTTAGATTATTTTTTATCTAAATATGGTGAACAAGTAAAAAAAGATCCCTTAATATTTGGTATCTTTTACCACTTATATATTGATTGTAAATTTTATCGTGATTTTATTCCTACTTATGTTACTACATTAGATGAGAATAAAAATCCTTGTTTTATTCGTGATAATATCCAATATATAACTATAAATAAGAATAATAAAACGGTAACAGTAAATGAATTCTTTAGTTATCATGGCGGACTAAGTATATATGAAGAATATAATCGTTTAAATGATTATGTTTTATCTAAGAATATTGCTAATAGTGATATTGATTCATATATAAATATACTAAGTAATATTAAAATAAACTCTCATATACCTGAAGTAAATATTAATGAAGCATATAATGTAATATTATTATATAAAGCTATAATATCTAAAGTACATAATATACCAAGACCATTATATATATTTACGGAAGAAGCTATTGAATCATTTATCCAAGATACAGCAAAAGAGTTTATTGACACTTATTATGATATTTATAATGCATATAAATAAAACTATGATATAATACACAAAAAAGGAGATAATCTATGGATTATAGTAATTTAAAAATACCTAATCATGTAGCTATTATTGTCGATGGTAATGGAAGATGGGCAAAAGAAAGAGGCTTATCTAGATTACAAGGCCATGATGCTGGTTTTGAAAACTTAAAAACTATTTGCGAATATGCTGGTAAGAAAGGTGTAAAAATAATTAGTTTATATGTTTTCTCTACCGAAAATTTTAAAAGAGAAAAAGCTGAAGTAGATCATTTAATGGATTTATTTGTTTCTATGTATAAAAAAGATAAAGACTATTTTATGCGTAATAATGTTAAAGTATTATTCTCAGGTCGTAACGAACCATTACCTAAAAAGGTAATTAAAGCTCGTGATGAATTAGTTGAATATACTAAAAACAATGATGGCTTTATTGTTAATTTCTGTATGAACTATGGTGGAAGAGCTGAAATTGTTGATGCAGTAAATAAAATAAGAAAAGAAAATCCAACCGAAGATATTACGGAAGAATCATTTAAAAAATATCTATATAATGATTTACCAGACGTTGATTTAATGATTAGAACTTCTGGTGAAGTACGTTTAAGTAATTTCTTATTATGGGAAGTATCTTATGCTGAATTTATTTTTACCCCAGTTAAATTCCCTGATTTTTCAACTGATGATTTTGATAATTGTATAGTTGAGTATACTAAGAGAGACAGACGTTTTGGTGGTATAAAAAAATAACGAAGTTTTCTTCGTTTTTTTCGTGTTTTATGATAAAATATTATGGGGAGAATAATATGAAAACAAGAACAGTTTTACTATTAATTATATGTATATTATTAACAGGCTGTACAAGTGCCGATATCAAAGAATCACGTATTAAACTAAAAAATGATTATGAAGCTTTAAATAATCAAAAAGATAAATATGGTTATGATTATAACAAAGTTGAATTACCGGAAGATAATCCTTTTATTGTTGTCGATATCGATAAAGTATTATCTATGTGTGAACAACAAAAAACTTTTATTCTTTATGTTGATACTCCAAGTAATCAATGGGGTAGAACATTTATTGATGTTATTTCCGAAGAAGCACTAAAGAGTAAAGTAGATATTTATTATCTTGATTTAACTAATGATCGAGATGAAATAAAATATAATAATAAAACAACTGCGATTGTTAATAACGGAACTCTTAAATATCAATATTTATTAGATTATTTAAAAGAAACATTACCACATTATATGTTATATGATGCTATGGGGGATATGTATCCAGCTGGTGAAGGAAGAATATATGATGGTAATTTATATTATATCTATCGTGGTAATGGTAAATTTTCTCAATATCCGCGTGATACTCTTCAATTTGAATATACTGATGAATTAACCCCTGAAATAAAAGAAGAACAAAGGATATTAGTCAAAGCTTTTATTGATGAAACAAAGAAAGGATAATTTTTATGAATAATAAACTTATATTTGTTATTACTATTATGTTTACTGTTGTATGCGCCTTTCTATTGGTTCTTTTTCTTGGTTCACCAGAAACTAAAAAACATGATCCTGTAAAGGTATATGTATTTGGTGCTAGCGGTTGTCCATATTGCGAATCCCAAATAAGTTATTTAAAAGAATTAGATAGTTATAATAAAAAATTTGTAATCGTAGAAAAAGAATTATATGTTGATCACATTGATTATGTTCCGGGTGCTGATTATTCTTTAGCTCATCATGTCGAAGAAACTTTCACTCAAGATTTTTCACGAGAAATTGTTGCTGTTACTGGAACTCCTTATGTAGTTATTAGTAATATATATGCTAAAACGGGATATAATAGTGGCCTTGATACTATTATTAATGCTGCTTATGCTCTAGGCGATACTGATACTGTTGGTTGTATATCTCGTGGCGGAACTAATTGTTTAATATCTAAAAAAATAGATCCTAAAGAATATTTACCTATAAAAATAATCGAAGTAATGACTATTATCACAGGCTTATTTTTAATATTTCAATTTATAACATTAATTAGAAAAAAATAACAACAAGGAGGTTAATAATGTTACCAAAAGAAATGTATCAAGCAATAAATAAAGGAGTACCTAACAATATTAAATTAGAATTATCTACGGATACTCTTATTAAATCTTGTTCTAGTGATCAAGCTAAAACACTAACATCAATGCGTAAATTAAGAGGTGATTATGAAAGTGTTATATCAATGATTACCGGATATAATAAATCTAATCATGAATTCTTTAATAATTTACGATTAATAACTAATTATAAAAATTCTGAAACAAGTATATATGTTTCACCAGTATGTTTTATTGAACGCTTAAAAGAAATACTTGGAATTACTAATCCATCAAATGACTTAGATGATCCTGAATTAATCGAAGATTTTAATAAGAAATTAGAAATATTAGATAATATCGAAGATTTAGATGAATTAATGATTACATTTCCAATTATCTTTAAAGATTATCAATATAGTTTAAATTTTGCTGATGAAGTAAAACAATCTGAACGTAGTGAAAAAGAAAAGATAATCGTAGATCGAAAACGAGCTAACTTTCAAAGATTTGGTTTAGATATTCGTCCTAAAGTATTCTTAAGTAATCAAAAGGAAATGTATCATAGTTTAGTGCGTCATGTTAAAGAAGTCGAAGAATTTGCTAATACTAATCCTATTGATTTGACTAATTTTGATGGTATTGATAAAGAAGCATTCGAATTATATGTTGCTAGTCAATATTTAGAATATGCTAAAACAACAGATGATGATTTGAATAAACAAAAAGCTATTTATTACTTAACAACATATTTTAATGAAAATAATTCTCATGCCAAAACAATACAACTTGAAGATAGAGAAATTAGTACATTATCTTTACTAAAAGATTTTAGAAAATTCTTAAAACAAAATAAAGAATTAAAACCAGTAAATGAGTCACGTGAAGTATTTAAAGATTATCATATTAAACATGTTAAGAATCATATTAATAAATACCAAAATGGTTTAGATAAATGGTTAGTAATTCGTATCAGTCAAAATGAATTATTACAAAATCAAACAGAACGTATTACTAGATTAATGCATTATCAACCAGGCGAAGGAATGAGTGAACAACAATATAATATAATGAGTAAATATATGAATATGTTTGTCCGTAAGGCTGCTTTTTATGAAAACTCAGGTTATATATTACGTTTATTTGGTATTGATGGTTTTGAAGGTCATGTTGCCTATGTTTATCCAAACGGCTTAGTAGCTATTGATAAACTATATGATGAATCATTACTAATTGAACCTACATTTAATGAAGCAATATATTTAATGGATGTAGAAACATTCTTAAATGCTTCGACAATGGATAAACCAACATTTAGATCTAATGATAATGTTAAACGTATATTCCATACAAAGATGTGGGAAGAAAGACTTGCCGAAGAGATAAACAATCCAACATTAACTCTTAACACTGAGGATGTCAAAGTCCTAACAAATAAATATAATTCAAAAACGAAGAAACAATAAATTTGATATACTAAAGAAGGTGATAATAAGTGTACGATATTATAATTATAGGTGCTGGCCCAGCCGGTTTAACTGCCGCAATATATGCTTTAAGAGCCAATAAAAAAGTATTATTATTAGAAAAAAATATGCCAGGTGGACAAATAATAAATGTCTCCAAAGTAGATAATTATCCAGGAGTACCATCTACAACTGGCTTTAATATCATTCAAAATATGTTAAACCAACTAGAATCTTTTGGTGGCGAAATAACATATGAAGAAGTATTATCCATTACTAAGGATAAAGAAGTAATAACTACTAGTAATACTTATAAAGGAAATACAATTATTATTGCTAATGGTTTAGAAAAAACTAAAATAGATTTTCTCGAAGGAAAACCAAATATCTCATATTGTGCTATATGTGATGGAGCTTTTTATAGAGGAAAAACTATCGCTGTCGTAGGTAATGGTGATAATACCCTTGAAGATGTTTTATATCTATCAGATATTGTATCTCATATATATTTAATAGTTAAAGCATCTAAATTATTTGGTAAAGAAGAACTAATAAATAAAGTTTCTAATTTACAAAATATAACTATATTGTATGAAACAAGTATTATAGATGTTAATGCTAGTAATAAACTAGAATCTATAATATTAAATAATAGTGATAATCTAAATGTAGATGGATTATTTATTACAACTTATGGTTATAAACCTAATAATTCCATATTCAATGACTTAATCGAATTAGATGAAAAAGGTTTTATAAAAACCCATAATGGTATATATACTAATATTGATGGTATATATGCTATTGGTGATACAAGAGTAAAAGAATTAAGACAAATAGTTACTGCTGCATCTGATGGTGCTCTAGCAGCAACTTTAAGTAATAAAAACTAATTCGTGTGGAGGTATTAATATGAAGGAACTAGTAGATAATAATTTAAGATTAATGGTATTTGAAAGTGCAAAAGATTTAGGGGAGAGAATAGATAAAGAGTTAGTAAAACTATATGGTTTAAATCCTAAAAAGGATACTTTTGTCATTCCTATAAAAGAAAATTTCTTTCAAGATGGCCATTTTAAAGTAGAAATAAAAGATACTGTTAGAGGTAAAGATGTATTTATGTTAACTGATGTAGGTAATTATTCTATTGAATATGAGTTACATAATTATATTAATCATACTAGTCCTAATGACTTAATGATGGAATTAAAAGATGGCATAGGAGCTTGTAATAGACACGCTAAGAGTATAAATATTATAATGCCTCTATTATATGCTGGAAGACAACATCGTCGTCAAACAAGAGAAAACTTAGCTTGTGGAATGATGTTACATGAATTAGATGATATTAATTCTGTTAAAACATTCTTAACTTTTGATGCTCATGATCAAGGAGTAGAACATGCTATCCAAAATTATGAATTTGATAATTTCTATCCAACTAATGATATATTATGTGCATTAATTGATGATATGGAAATAGATGATATTCAAAATATAGTCTTTGTTGCTCCTGATAGTGGTGCTACTGGAAGACGTAACGTATATCTAAATTCATTTAACTATGATCATATCCATCGTGAAGCTGGAGCTTTCATTAAACAAAGAGATTATAATAATTTAGTTGATGGTAAATATCCAGTTATTGCTCATGATTATTGTGGTAATGATAATATCGAAGGATATACTGCTATTGTATCTGATGATATGATTTCATCAGGTGGTTCTATGTTTGATGTTATTGATGAATTAGTTAAGAAAAAAGTTAAAAAAATATATGTTTGTGTAACATATGCTTTATTTACTAAAGGAATTAAAGAATTTAGAAAATATTATAAAGAAGGTAAATTAACTGGTATATATACAACTAATTTATCTTATATACCAGATAAATATAAAAAAGAAAAATGGTTACATGTTTGTGATTGTTCATCATATGTAGCTAATATTGTATATAAGATTGTTAATGATCAATCTATATCCGAATTACTAAGAGATAAATCAGCTCCGATTAAGAAACTTGAAGAAAAATATAATGAATCACAAAAGGAGAAACAAATATGTCTATTTTAAAGAAACTAAGTATATTCATAGTATTATTACTAATAAGTACTAATGTATATGCTAATTATGCCATTATTGAAACTAAGAAAATAGAAGTAAATATTACTGGTATATATGATAAAATTGATAAAATAGAATTGTTTTCTTATGGTGATAATATCGATTTTAAAGAAGTATTTAATAATACTTTTCCTACTGATGGATTTGATATGCAATTTAGTAATAGTGCTATAAGACATGATGATGTCGATCCCTTTTCCAAAGAAGATTATGTTGAAAATACTAATTATGATAATAAAAAATATAAAGTAACTGTAACTAAATCTTATTCTTATAAATTTGAACATAAAGATGAAGATACCGAAATAGAATATACTTTTGATAAGAAATATTCTGATACTAAAGCTTTAAAAGAAGCAATTATGTCTAAAAAATATGGTTCTTATGGTTCAACCAATATCTTAATTGATGAAGATAATTATTCTAATGAATTAGTTAATTATTTAGATAGTGCTACTATTACATGTGATAGAACTATATCATATAAAGTATTAAAATATGATTTAGTTAAAGAAATATCTCCAGAATTAATCAAAGATAATGAATTAAAATTTGATATAACGGATTTTACTTCTTTAGCAAATAATAATCATCCCGAAGATAGTGGCTTTATGCTTCGCTTTTATCATAATGGTTCTGAATATCCATTAGATTTTGATATCGGTAATAATCTAATTATTCAAGATTCTCATCTAAAAACTAGACCTACAGTTCGTAAAGTAGGTATAGAATATTCTCATAATTATACTGGTGAAGTTCAACATTATAATGATGATAAAAATATGATTATTAAAGTATTAACAGCTATCATAATAACTATATTTGTTGAAACAATAATAGCTATTATTATGAAAATAAATAAATATGAAGTAATAATACCTGTTAATATTATTACTCAATTACTATTACATTCCGTAACTATTATATTAATGATAGTAATGGAAAATATCCCTTTATACTTCTATTTTATTGCCGAACCATTAATAGTCTTAATTGAATATTTATTATATTCATTCTTAATAAAGGATATACCTAAAAAGAAACTATGTATTTATTCTTTAATAGCTAATATAGCTAGTTTTGGTTTATCGTTATTAACTCTATTAATTAAATAAGGAGGTAATTATGGCTGATATAAATCGTTTTATTACTCCTCATAATAATGCTTATAAACAAGCATTAAATGAGATTAAAAAAGGACATAAAGAAACTCATTGGATTTGGTATATATTTCCCCAACTAGTAGGTTTAGGTTATTCTAGCACTTCCCAGTATTATGGTATTGAAGATTTAGAAGAAGCTACAGAATATTTAAATCATCCTATCTTAGGTAAAGATTTAATAGAAATAACAACTGAATTACTTAAGCAAACTAATGATATTGAATATATATTTCCTCATCCTGATGATATGAAAGTAAAATCATGTATGACTTTATTTGAATTAGTCGAGGATTCTCCCGATATCTTTGGTCAAGTATTAGACCAATTCTATGATGGTGAAAGAGATGAAAGAACTATTTCTTTATTAGGCCTAAATAAAAGCGTTAGATAACTAACGCTTTTTATAATTTATAACCACATCTAATACAGAAATTAGATCCTAATTCATTTGGATAATTACAATTAGTACATATTTTAACTTTTTTATTATTTATATTTGGATATCTATTATAGAATAGAGGACTTTGATAAATTCTATTATCTAATTTCTCCATATTAACTGTAATCTTCGAAAACTGTATTATTTTTCTTATTGCAAATACATATAAGAAAGCTACAAATCCTAAATATATATAAAATAATATAGTATTATTAGCAATTAATAAAGCATCAAATATACCATGTAATATTGCTGGTATAAAAATACTCTTTTGAATATTCTTTTCATATAAATCCATTTTATTTAATAACATTGATTGTTTAGCCAAACCGTAATAGTAACCCATTATCGTACCAAAGAAAGCATGCCCTGGAACTGATAAAACTGCTCTTAATATTCCGGTCTGAAATCCCATTAAAATACTACCATCTTCAGCATAAGCTGAACCAAATACATATAATATATTCTCTAAAGTAGCAAATCCTAAGGCAATAAATACTGAATATACTACAGCATCATATATATGTTTAAATTCTTTAGAATTCCAGGTAAATATCCTTAAAAATACCCATTTACTTATTTCCTCCACTAAACCAACAGTTAATATTTCATATATAAATATCGCAATAATACTATGCATAGCTAGTTCTTGTAGCCCTGCTGGTATAAAGGCACTTATTAATAATGTTAATATAATAGCTAATAAACCACCTAATACTAATCTAGCTAATAGGTAAAACGGTTCTTTTTCTATTACATCTCTCTTATATATAATAAAACCTAATATAAAAGAAGGAAACACCGAGAGTAATAATAATATTGTATTATCCATATGTTTCACCTATATTAATTATAAATATAAAATACCTAAAAAACTAATCATATATGCAGTATTTTGGACTATTGTCATTTAAATTTACATATATATTCCTTTCTAAATTTGCAAAATATCACAATATATGCTAGAATATGCACTTAATTAAAGGGGAAATATATAATGAAAAAGACTAATCAAGAAACAAAAACTACAAGAACTACTAAAAAACCTAATAGAGCTATTAAAGCTACTAAGAAGTTTATAGCTGTATTATTAACACTTGGAGTAGTAGGTTATTCTGCTAAAACTGCCTATGAAGTTTCAAAAGATAATGCTATGGGAACTGCTATAGTAAATGAAATTAATAATAATAATCCAGAATTAATATCTAGATATAATAACTATGTTCAAGCTGTAGCTAATACTATTAGATCTACTAAAGATGGTATATTAAATCCAGTCGAAGCTTATAGTGCTTATTTAATATTACAAAGTAATGGTTATTTATCTAATAATAAAGAATTTAGTTATAATAAACCAATTATGTTCGAAGTACCAGGTCATTTAGGAATGAGTGTTCCTCTAGGATCTGCTAATGCTAGAAATACAGTATGTAATTTAAATGAAGTAATGAAAGCTTTAGGTTTTGATTCAACAGTTCAATTAGGTTATGTATTTAATGGTTTAAATAAAGAATATAATGCTGCATGTGTAGCAGTTACTTATGCTGGTATAACATATGTATTTGATCCATATAATCACCAAGTATACTTAAAAGATGCTATTATCCAATTTAAAGCTGTAGATAATCCTAATTTACGTTTTATCCCATCAGAAAAATTAGATAAACAATATGGACCAGAATTAACAGCGGATACTATTGAACCATTACATAAATGGCAACCTGGAGATTATAAAAATTATTCAGCTATAGTAAAAGAATATATTCATAAAAGTGGTAAATATTATCCTAAAATTCCTAGAAGTTTAATTGATGATCATTATAATAATGAAATTGAACCAGCATTAGATTCATATATTGATGAATTATTATTAAATTATTATGTTGATGATGCTTCAGCATTAGCTTATATGAATGGTTTTACACCATGGCCAGGAAAATACTTAGCACAAACAAGCGAAGGTTTAATTAGTTCTTCATTTATTGATGAACATGAAGCACAAGCATTAAGTAGATAGAAATATCTACTTTTTTATTTACATTATATTACACTAATAAATCATATATTATACATATTTGTAGTATAATCATATTATAAGAGAGTGATTATAATATGGTAATAGGACAAAAAATAAAAGTATTAAGAGAGAGTAATCATTTAACTCTAGAAGAATTAGGAGCAGCAACTCATATACCTCCACAAATGATTAAAAATTGGGAACTAGGAGCTACTAAACCAAATGAATTAGAAATTCAACAATTAGCAGCTTATTTTAGAATATCTCCAGATGAATTAATGAGTACTTCATATATTCCTAATGGAGCAGTACCTACTAAGAAAAAGAATAAAGCGGGTAGAGCATTTAGTTCTGCTATTAAAGGATTAATTAAATTAATTATTACTTTTGCTGTAGTCGGAGTATTAGTATTTTTAATATATTTATTCTTAACTAAACCTGAAGTATTTAATATAACTAAAGATGCTAATATTACATGTTCAGTTAATAATCAAACATATAATGTTAAAGTAACTTCATTAGCCATATTTGGTTATAATGAAATAGCTAGTATCGAAGGAGATACCTATTTGCTAGAAGCAATAGACTTTAAAAAATACTCAAATGTTGATGATGCTTATAACGCATTAAAAGCCAAAGTAACTAAAGATGGAGGAGACTGTAAAATAAAAGGTTAATATTTATGAATAATGAAGAAAAAATAATGGTTGTTAATGGAGTAAATGTTAGATATACAGGTAATGTCGAAGATGGAACAATAAAAGTAAATTCTGATGATTACTATAAATCATCAATCGAAGGATCAGTTCAAAAATGTTTGGATTTTCAAGAGAGTGATTTATCATATAAACCATATGTTGAAAGTTTATATCGTGTAATACTTGTATGTGGTGAATATGAAACTCCATTCATTGATGAATTAGTTCTTAATGATTTCCTTCAAAATGAAGAAAAAGTATTTGCTTTAATAAACAAATATCCACAAGTAAATGCAGAACATTGGCATAATCAATTAGATTATTTAATCTTTTCTTTAGATGATAAAGAACTAATTAGAAAATGTATAGAAATACTTAAAAAATCTTTTACTCCAAGAGTAAATCCATACTAGAACAAAAGAATAGTATAACTATTCTTTTTTAAGCTCCGTTTTTTGACAAAATGGGGTCATTATGTTAGAATACACAGCAATCAAAGGGGAATACTATATGGAAAAAACAATGTTAGAAAAACTAAAGCAAGATTTAAAAATTGCTATAGAAAAAAAAGACTTTAATAAGGTAGCAGAAATAAGTAGAATACTTAATATTTCTGAAGAACAAAAACAATATTTTGATAAGGGATTAACGGGTTATCCAACAATAGATAAGATATGGTTAAGAAGCTATCCATTAGGTGCAGAAGAAAGAGCTAATAATATTCCAGTTGATAAAACCATATGGGATGTCATTGAAAAAAAGATTGAAGAATATTATGATGTTCCAGCAATTGAATATTTTGGCAAACAAATTGAAAGAGAAGATTTTAGGAAATTATGTTATACTTGGGCTCGAACATTTAGAGCAATGGGTGTAGAAGAAGATGAAATAGTCCCAATCTATGGACCATTCGTACCAGATATTTGTGCCATGTTTTTTGCACTAAATATGATAGGTGCTTGTCCATATTTCTTAAAACTTGCAATGACTAAAGAGGCACTAGAAGAAGAAACACAAGAAGCTAAAATAGCAGTTGTTTTTGAAGGCATGTGGCCATATGTTGCTTCAGAGTTTTCTAAAGATAAATATAAAAATGTTGTAGTTGCCACTGCAACAGAAAATATGCCGACTTTAAAGAAACATATTGTAACATTTATTAACAAAATTCAATCAATGAAAGATAAATCAAATATTCCAAATGAAAAAAAATACATTTGGTTAGATCGTGCAAGAGACATGGCAAACTACTATACTGGGGAAGTTAAAGTTCCTTTTGTTAAGAATAGAAATGCAGTTATAACATCATCAAGTGGTACAACAAGTGGTATTGTTAAAGGTGTAATTGCAACTAACGAGTCTGCTCTTTCACAGGTATATAGTACAACTTATTCGGATATTCCATATAGAAAAGGGTTTAAAACACTAAATCATTTTCCTCCAACAGCCGCAACCTCATTAAATTCATTATTTTTAGTTCCACTAATGAATGGAGCAACTGTTTTAATTGATCCTAGAGTATCAATAGATGATTTTTACAATCAATTAGTTAAAATGAGACCAGAGATATGTATCAATACTAGTAGTATGTGGGAAGCATTCTTTAATCGTATCGAAGAAGAACTTAAACAAGGCAAAAAATTCGATTTTAGCTATGCTATAGGATGGATGGTTGGTGGAGAAGGAACAACCGTTAAAAAATTAAAAAAATGGAATAATATAATGTATGAATGTAATGGACCTGGCATTTACGGCGGATATGGGTTATCCGAAACATTTTCCGGATTAAGTATAGACAGAGTTGATGTAGAACCAAATTATTCTAAACCAATAGCTAGTGTTGGATTAATTCAAGCCGGTGTAACTGCTGGTATCTTCGATGAAAATGGAAGAGAAGTTTCATATAATCAAAGAGGAGAATTAAAAGTTAAGACTCAAACACAAATGAAAGGTTATTATAAAAAACCAGAATTAACAGAAAAAGCAATAGAAAATGACTGGATTAAAACTGGTGACATTGCCGAAATAGATGACAATGGTTTCTTATATGTTTGGGGACGAATGACAGACGGAATTAGAATAGATGATAAAACAATATATCTATTTGATGTAGCAAACAAACTTAGAGAAAAAGATTATATTGATGATGCAATGGTTATTCAAATGCCAACCGACGAAAATGAACATAATTTAGTGGCACATATTGTTTGGAATGCGAGAATTGCAAACGAAGATAAAACACCATATATTAATGACTTGAATGAATGGATTAAAAATTATCTTCCAAGAGAAATTGTATTAAATACATATACCGCACACGACAATATGATTCCTTATTCACCAACGACTTTGAAGAAGGATAAACAAAGATTAGCTAATCAAACAACAGGATTTGTTCAAATTACAGATGGTAAATTAGAAGAAATCGAATATTTATTATTATCAGATGGACAACATTATTCCAAATTTGTTCGAGATGGTAAAATTAAAAAATTAGTAAAAAAATAAGAATTAAGAATATCTTAATTCTTTTTTTGTAAATTGTTGTTTGGCATTATTGTATAAAATTGATATATAATTGTTTGTTATGATATAATTATGTATGATGATTGTCATATTGTGAGGTAATGCTTATGTGGAATATGATTTATTTAATAACAGGCTTAATATTTATATTGCTTTTATCTGCTATTTTTTTCTCAAAAGAAATTATATCATCAAAAGAAAATATGATTTTTAAACGAATCTTAATAGCAAATATATTGGGATATCTAACAGAAATACCATTACAAATACTTGTAAGGACAATAGGTGTGGAAAGCATAATAATTGATGTTTTTTGTAAATTGTATTTGATATCAATATCAGTTTCATATTCGATATTTACTATTTATGTATTAATTATTTGTTTAAACAAAGATAAGCAGAATTATAATATCATTATCGAAAAATGCAAAAAGATTATAATATGCATACAAGTCTTAGTGGCAGTGATTCTATCTTTTGCATCATTTGAAAAATATTATGATGCAACAAAAATGTATATTCAAGGTTCAGCTGTTGATTTATTAAAATTATATATAGTTTTACAAATAGTCTTATACATTGTTCTTCTTATTAAGAATTATCGCCAATTACAAAATAAAAAATATTTGCCAATTTATTTTGTAATCGTGTGTTTAATATTTATGACGATTTTAAACACTATAGATCCTAGTGTCTTAATTACTACAATGATTGGCACATTTGTTTGTTATACAATGTATTTCACAATTGAAAACCCGGATTTAAAAATGATTGTTGAACTAAATCAAGCTAAGACACAAGCTGAAAAAGCTAATCGTGCTAAGTCTGAATTCTTATCAAGTATGTCACATGAAATAAGGACACCACTTAATGCCATAGTTGGTTTATCCGAAGATATGATGTCTAGGGGAGAATGCCCTGCATCTATGCATGAAGATTTACGAGATGTAGTATCTGCATCTAATACCTTACTAGAAATCGTAGGTAATATAATGGATATTTCTAAGATTGAATCTAATAAGATGGAAATTATGGAAATACCATATAACTTTAAAGAGGAAATAGAAACTCTAGCTAGAGTAGATTCTATTCGTATAGGTGATAAACCAATTGAATTAAAAGTTAATATTGCCGAAGATATTCCATATGAATTAATTGGTGATAAAGGACATGTTAAAGAAGTAGTTAATAACTTATTATCTAATGCTATTAAATATACTGAAGAAGGGGAAATAAACCTTACAGCTAAATGTATTAATGAAGATGGAATATGTAATTTAATGATTAGTGTTCAAGATACTGGTAGAGGTATAAGAGCCGAAGATATTAATAAATTATTTAATAAATTTGAAAGATTAGATGTAGAAAGAAATACTACTACTGAAGGAACTGGTTTAGGTTTAGCTATAACTAAGAAACTAGTTGAATTAATGGGCGGTAAAATTAATGTTGAATCTAACTTTGGTAAAGGATCATTATTTATTGTTCACTTACCACAAAAAATAGGTTCAATGGATAAACAATTAAGTGATACCCAAATCATTAATACTCTTGAAGTTAAAGACCGTATAACAAGTAATTTAGTAGATTATAGTGATAAAGCTATACTTGTCGTAGATGATGCACCACTTAATATAAAAGTAGCTATGAAGAGCTTAAAACCATTAAACTTTAAAGTTATCGATACATGTTCTAATGGTCAAGAATGTTTAGATTTAATTAACGAAGGTAAAAAATACGATATTATCCTTATGGATATAATGATGCCAGTAATGAGCGGAGAAAAAGCTATGGAAGAATTATTGAAAATGGATGGCTTTGATACTCCAGTAATTGCTCTAACCGCAGATGCTATTGTCGGAGCTGAAGAAAAATATCGTTCCGAAGGATTTACAGATTATTTATCTAAACCATTTACTAAAGATCAAATATTATATAAATTAAATAGAATATTTAAATCTAAACGTCGTGAAGAATTACTTGCTGAAGCTGAAGCAAATGGTCAAGATTATAAATCTATCGAAGAAGCCGTTAAGAATAAAGAAAAAGAAGCTAATAATAAACCATATATTGTTAATATTGAAAACTTCGACGAAGAATATCTACTTAAGAATGGTATAGATTATCGTCAAGGAGTTACCTTATTTGGTGATTTAGCTACATATAAAGATATGTTAGAAAACTGGTATCTTCAAAAAGATGATTTATTATCTAAAATAAAAGATGCCGAAGAAACCGAAAATCTAATTAATTATGCTATTATTGTTCATACATTAAAAACTGATTCTAAATACTTTGGTTTTGATGCTCTAGCAAATCTTGCTAAGAATCATGAAGCAAAAGCTCGTAACAACGATAAAGAATTTATTGTTAAGAATTATGAAGAATTAGTAAATGAATTAAATAGATTATTTGAAATTATAAATAATTATTTAAAATAAAACACATTGATAGACAATGTGTTTTTAATTGTTTAAGAAATTCATTACTAAGTCAACCATAATCTCTTTTTCTTTAGGATTAGATTGTGCAATTAATAATGTTACAGCTACTAATGTGTTATTATCTATAACTTGTTTATTATCAATATATAGTATATTGTAATAATTTAAGAAATAGATAAATAGGGTAGCAGCTATTCTTTTATTACCATCAATAAAAGTATGATTCTTAGTAATTAAATACAAGAAATTGGCAGCTTTCTCTTGAATAGTTGGATATACATCTTTTTCATCAAAAGATTGATATACTGCCCCTAAAATGGATTTTAATCCTTCATTTCTTTCAAGAGCAAATAAATCACTATCTGAATTGAATCTTAGTTTACTTATAACATCCAAACACTCATCATAAGTAATCATTTTATCATCTATAGATCCTTCCGGTTTAACTAAAGTTCGATGATCATAATCATCTAATAGATTTAAAGCATTAGCATAATTATTGATTACACTCAATATATTATGTGCTTCTTCACCAATTAAATTAGATTCAATCCTACCTGCAATATCAATTAATTTAAATGTTTTCTCAAAAGCAGCAAGTCTCTTTTGATTAACAGCATAACCTTTTAAGAGATATTCTTTTAGAACTTTATTTGCCCATTTTCTAAAAATAATACCTTTCTTAGATTTAACTCTATAACCAACAGATATAATCATATCAAGGTTATAATATTCAATATCACGTGTTACAGTTCTTGAACCTTCATTTTGAACTGTCGCAAATTTTGCGACAGTTGAATTATCAAGTTCTTCGTTTAGAGCATTATTTATATGCTTTCTAATTGTTTTATAATCTCTATCAAATAGTTCTGCCATTTGATCAGCATTTAACCATACAGTTTCATCTTTCATATTAACCTCCAGTTTAATGCCTTGATCATCAAATAATACTATTTTATTAGTCATATAAATTCTCCTTTCTAGTATTGATTATTAGCGCACAAAAAAAGGAGCATACTTCTCCTTCGAAAAGTATACTCCGCATGCATGCAATCATTCATCTTGCCCCTGAATGAAAACCCTAGTCGACCAAATTGTCATATTAACACTCGGCAAGTAATCAATACTATATAAGTATAACATAGCAAACAAATATCGCAATAAAAATATACAATAAAATTCTTCTTATACTTTAAATTTACCTTGATAAATGATATTATATTAATGTAGGATGGTGACAATATGAAGTGTTTATCATGTGGCGCAGATATTCAATTTGATGCAGCAACGCAAAAACTAAAATGTGAATACTGCGGTAATGAGTTTACTCCTGAAGATTATAAAGCTAAGGAGAAAGTTGCAACTGAACATAAAGATTATTCAGCTATGCAACAAAATGGTAATCCTGCTGAACAAATAGATGCTAAAATGTATACTTGTACTCAATGTAGTGCCAAGATTTTAGTATATGATGAAACAGCAGTAACTTTCTGTAGTTATTGTGGATCAAGTCAAATAATTGCTCCACAACTATATAAGGAAGAAAAACCGGAATATATTATTCCATTTAAAATTACAAAAGAGCAATGTGAACAATTATATAAAAAGGCTGTTAATAAATTTATCTTTGCTCCCGATGCCATGAAGGAAGATGTTGTAATATCTAAATTTAGAGGTATATACATGCCATATGCTATATATAAAGCTGAACATCATGGACCTCAATTAAATAATGGTTCTAAATGTGTTGGTCGTACTGGCGATTATCTAATCTATAACGACTATACAATAACAACTGATGTTGATGCTGAATTTGATGGTATGGCTTTTGACTTAGCATCGCAATTCTTAGATAAATTTAGCAATGCTATAGCCCCTTTTGATTTTCATGAAGCTATTCCATTTGATTCAAAATATATGAGTGGTTATTATGCTGATGCTAAAGATGTTGATAAGAATATGTATGGTACAGATGCTAATGCTTTATCAGCACCAATGGCTACTAAAGAATTAAAGAAAGATAAAAACTTCCGTAAATTTGGATGTTCTAATCCAGTATTAGGAATGAATATAACTGATGTTAAAACAGCATACTATCCAGTATATTTCTTAGCTATTAAGAATAAAGATAAATCTATTAGTTATGCTGTTGTAAATGGTCAAACTGGTAAAGTAGCTATTGAAATGCCAATAGATTTTTCTAAATATTTAATATTTAGTGCAATATTGACTATACCAATATTCTTTATATTAGCATTCCTTGTTGCCTTAACTCCAACCGTTGTAACAATCTTTGCTTTCTTAACAGCAGTAATATCTTTAATCTTTAATATAGTTCAAAGAAAAGCCTTAAAAGAAAACGAAGAATATGCTAATGATAAAGCTCTTTTAGTTAAAAAGAGTGCCGAACAAGCTGCTCAAGGTAATCAAAAATTACCAAAACCTAAGAAGAGATATAACGCTATGAATATTCTATATGAAATATTAGCTATGGTAATAAGTATACTAGTACTAATAGCTCATCCTGTAAGTGATATGTATTATTATGTTGGTGCTGTTGTAGCTATTATATTAGTTGTATTATCATTCTTTGAATTAGTTAAACAATATAATGTATTAACCTCTCGTAAACTATCTCAATTAAATGCTAGAGGAGGGGATGAAAATGCGTAAGAATTATTTATTAATATTATTATTACTATTATTAATTCCTATCTCTGTATTTGCAGATGGTGAAAAAAACACTACTCAAGTATATGATGGTGAACCAGTCTTAGCTATTGGTGCAGAAACTAGTGCAACAGTTCCTACGATAGGTGCATCAGATGATATTGTTATTGATGATCAAGCTGATTTATTAACTGATGATCAAGAAGCCAAACTACGTGATGAAATGAGTAAATTAACTGAATTTGGTAAAGTAGTTTTCTTAACAACAGATAATAATTCGGGCTCAGCAACTGGTTATGCTCAAAATTTCTATTCTGTAAAATTTAGCAATAATACAGATGGTGTAATATTCATTATTGATATGAGTAATCGAGAAATATATTTCCTATCTTGTGGTTCGTTAAGAAATAAATTAACTAATGCCAAAGGAAGAAGTATCACAGATAACATTTATAAATATGCTAGTCGAAAAGAATATTATGAATGTGCATCTAAAGCCTTTAGTCAAGCTTATACAATATTAACTAATGGTCGTATTGCTGAACCTATGCGTTTTTTATCTGCTTTCTTCGTAGCTTTAACAACATCAACATTTATTGGTTTTGCTATAGCTTATTTAGGATTTAGATTAAAACGTGCAAGTTTAGCCGAAGAAATGAAGAATAATAAATTATCATTTGCCATTCGTAATTTCTCTGCAGTCAAAACTGGAACTCACATGGTATACTCCCCAGTATCTGAAAGTAGCGGTGGTTCTTCTGGCGGCGGCGGAGGCGGCGGAGGCGGCGGATTCTCCGGCGGTGGCCATAGTTTCTAAAAGATGGATTATCCATCTTTTTTTATTTAATAATGTAAAGTATAATTATTATTGTTTTTTAATATGATATAATTATTAAGAATATAGGTGATAATATGATATATGAACTTGAGGGATTAACTCCTGAAATAATTAATCAATTAAATTTGCTAAAGAATCGTACAATTGTTAAATTAAAAAATACTAATAATATAACTAGTACTTTAGTTAATACCATATATAACAATCGTATATTATTCAATATTAATAATAACGAATTATCATCATCGGGATTAGGTTTAATATTATCCTATTTTGAGAATATAGAATCTATGCTTAATCCTGAATGGAATAATCTTGCTATAGCTATGTATATTTATGCATGTGTTGTTGAAAACACTGAATATACTAAACAAATCGATTCTTTAATAATGCATCCTGAAAGAAATCTAAATGGTCTTTTATATAATCAATTAGACAAAGTAGGTTTTACTATTGTTTTAAAAGAATTATTTGAACGTCATAATATTCCTTGTATTACTAAAGAAATAAATAATAATGCTATATGTATTATTACTATTGATAATAAGTATTATGCTTTAGATCCATATGCCGATAATCGTAATCTTATGTTTAATAAAGGTAAATGTAATTATTCTTTCTTTGGTCGTAAGAATAATTACACTAATGAATTATCATTAAGTATATTATCAGATGAAGAATTAAAACATTCTTTTATAACGATATCTCAATCATTATTATCTACGAAAATAAAAAGATTTGATATATTATCTCATCCTGAATCCACTCAAGAAGAATATTTACCATTAAATATAACTAATAAACATTTAGCAGATGAAGCTAATCATGAATATTTATACTATATTACATATCAATTCCTATCTAAAAGAAATTTATTAACTATTAATCCTTGCTTAATAAATGCTTTTAACAAACGAATTAACTATATATATAGATTAAATAATGATTATCAAAGAAATACGGTAGAAATGCGTGATATTGGTATATCCGTATTTGGTACTCAATGTTATATAACTCCTGAAGGTAATATCTTTAACCATGAAAGAGAAAATAGATTTGTTACTATCAATAATATTATTGGTTCTAAAGAAGAAGTACCTCAATCCGAAATAAATAAAATATCAGAATCATTAAATTTATCTCTTACAACATTTATTAATGATTTCTTAAAGAAGACTATTAATGATATTAATGTATTATTTTCTGAAATGGAACCTATAACAAGCGATATGGACAAAGATAGATTAGATGTTCAAGATAATATTAAAACTAAATTATTATTCTTAATTGAGTCTAAAAACTACTTAATTCAAACCGGATATGATCCTCAAGAGATAACATTTATTATTGAAAGAATAAATGCCAAGTTAAAATAAAAGAGATTTTTCTCTTTTTTTATTGTATTTATAATTATTTTTATATATACTATAAAACTATTAAAAGGGTGGTATTATGTCTAAAGCAAAGAAAAGAGAAAAAAGATTATTAAAACAATATGCAAATGTTCCTGATGAAGAATTAATTGCACAATTTAATAAACTTAATAAAGAATATTATAAATTAATTGAATCTGAATATCTTGCCTTAAATATTTTTAGTGATATTGAAGGTATGGTTTATTATGCAGCTAATTTTAATCGTCATTTAAAAACTGATTATTTTAAATTATATAAAGTAATTATCCTAAGAGGCTTACAATCACAAGTTAAAACAGTTGATGAACCTGTAACTACTGATGATATTGTAAAACGTGTTCAAGAAAACATGTATGAAGAAATGAACTATCTTGATGAATACTGTTATCAATCTGCTTGTTTTTATGATGATAATGGTTGGTATCAAACTAATTCTATACTTGCCGCAGAATTATTAAAAATAGGTAGAGACGCCGCAGCACGTGCCTCTGATGTATGTTATAGTGAATTATGTGAATCATATAAAGAAATCATTAATTATGTTCAATATAATCATATTCTTGTTGGTATTCTTAATATATCTCAAAATAATATGTTACCAGTATATTTATGTAATAATAAATATTATTTAGCTAGTACTGATGATGATAATAATATAATTAATTTCTATCCATTACCTGAAGAAGCTTTATCAAGTGTTGATTTCTTAAGTCAAGAAAAACCAGATATTATTCTTGATGAAATTGGAATAGTTTATTATCAAGGTGATAAAGAACCAATAATAACTAATAAAATGGGTAAAACAGTATTATCTAAGAACCAACCAGTATTAATTAAAAGATAGATTTTAAATCTATCTTTTTTTATTTCTTTTAATTGTATAATATTACCCTAAAGGTTATAATATATCCGAAAGGAAAACATATGAAAATAATTGAAACATCTTTGTATAAACGCAGTTATAAAAAATTATTAAATAAACATATGAAAAAAGAACTAGAAATACTTGATATTATTTATAGTCAAATGTATTTATCTAATACTCTCGAAGAATTTCTCAATTCTAAAATAATACCTAAGTATCATATTGAACAAAAGAACGCTAATCTTAAAGGTATATATACCGCTAGATTAAATGGACAAACTCGTTTACTTATGCGTCCCATAGGTAAATACCCTTATAAACTCGTTGAAATAGTAGCAATTGAATTACTAGATATAAATGAAAAACACTATAAAAATTAAAGGAGAAATAATATGGCTTCCATCGGATCAATATTAAAAAATTATTTAGAAGAAAATCGTATATCTCAATCGGAATTTGCCGATATGTATAATTTATCAGTAAAACATGTTAATGAAATAATTAATGAAAAAACTGGTGTATCTTTAGATATGGTTTTATTAATAAGTTTATTAACTGATTTTGAACCGGAATTATTATTAATGGTTGAAAAATATAACAAAGTAACTAAATATCTCAATAAAACATTTAATAATGAAAAAGAAATAAAACAATTTCTCAATAGTTATAATGTCAAAGAAGTAGATAAAAATGGTTGGTATAATTTTCGTAACACAGATGATAATACAATAACTTATATCGATTTACTTCAATTTCTTAAAACTAATGACTTAGATAATCATTTAGCTTATACCAAAAAATATTATATGTATAAAGAAGTCGGAGAAAAAGATTTAATCAAAGTTGCTTTATGGATTGCTCATTGTAATAATACTATTGAAAAAGTCGAAGTACCTAAATATGATTCTAAAAAACTAGATGACTTATTTAAAGAATTAAAAATAGAACGTATGAAACCTTTTAACAAAGATAATTTAATAAAACTATTTAATAAATATGGTATTATCTTAGTTATCGAAGAACCACTAAAAGGTACAAAGGTTAGGGGAGTAACTCATGTTAAAATAAATACTCCAGTAATATATTTAAATACTTATTATAAGAATATATCTTCTTTCTATTTTGCTTTATATCATGAATTAGGGCACATTAAAAAACACTATAATATGTTAAAAAGTAAAACAATAATTCATTCACCAGATGTCGAAGATGAGATTGATACTTTTGCTTTAGACAAAATGATTCCTAATTCTCTATATCATGAATTATTAAACTCTAATAATATTTCACTTATTCTAAAGAAAAATAATATACCAGAATCTTTTTATTATTCTCGTATGGCTTATGAAGGTAAAATATCATATCGCTCCAAAAAATATTTAGATTCACAAGTAAAAATAAACTTAAATAATATTTAAAAAAATATATTAAAGTAGTATACTCATATAAGAGTGATGAGTTATGAAAAAAAAGATTATTCTTGGTATATTACTATTCGTATTAATTACTATAACAACTTTTATAATAATAAATAGAAAAAGAATAGTATTATATCTTCAGAGAAAAGATATAATTGCCTATAATTTTGATGCTAAAACTGATCGTATACCTATACTTACATTTCATAGTGTCGTACCAGATCAAGATAAAGAAAAATATTATAAAGATAATTATGCGGTAGTAAGTGAATCTTTCTTTATTGAAATATTAAATTATTTAAAAGACCATAACTACAAAACATTATCTTTAGATGAATTTTATGAATGGTATAAAGGTAATAAAGAATTCGATAAAAAAACAGTAGTACTTACTTTTGATGATGGTCGAGTTGATAATTATTATTATGCTATTCCTAAATTAAAAGAATATAATATGAAGGCTATTATATTTATCGTTGGTTCTTTTACGGAAGATACTTCTAAAAAATATGAACCCGGACAATTTTCTCATTTCGGTAAAGATATAATCAAAGACATAAATGATAATTATCCAAATATTGAATTAGAGAGTCATTCATATGCCTTACATAGAAAAGATAAGCAAAAGTTTAAAATAAATGAATTAACTAAGGAAGAATTACTTGCTGACTTCCAAAAAGAAAAAGAATTATTTGGTTATGAATATATGGCATATCCTTTTGGTAAATTAAATGATTTAGCTAAAGAGGCTGCTAAAGAATCTGGTTATAAATTAGCTTTTGCTTATAACCCATATGATTATGCACGAAGAAGTGATGATCCATATGCAATTAATCGAATAAAGATAAAGGGTAGTTATACTTTATATGAAGTAAAAAGATGGTTAATATACTAACCATCTTTTTTAATCTTTTAATTTATCAAATATATGTGTATTTTTTAATGTTGGATATTCTTTATATAATTCATCTCTTAAGTATTTAGCTTTATCTAATATATGATGATTGTCATTAACTATATCTATTTGATCACTACATATATATTCAAATACTCTAGCACGATCTTCTAAGCCATTTATTGTTGAATATCCATCAATGAAATATATATTACTTGGTTGGTCACTAACATTAGCTATATATTTTGTATCTGTACCATAATAAGCACTATAATCATCAGAATATTTAAATTTCTTTGGATTATAACTATCCCATTTACTAAATAGAGGATTTCTATTCTTTTCCGCTCTGTCTTCCATTGAATGCATTATTTCATGACATAAGGTTTTACCAAATTCTGTTGTATCAACCATAACGGTAAATGTATCATAATATACAAATGCTTGACCAGCTATAGGATTTTCAGCTTGGAAATTATTTACTATATAAACTCTAACTCCTTTATATTCATTAAAATAGAAATTATCAAAGAATTTATCACCAAATTTATTAAATACTTTTTCAATATCTTCTAGTGCTTCATCTATTTTATCGTAATCATATTCTCCTTCAATTTTTTGATTCCAGAAATCAAATGTTAAATCACATTCTTCTTTAGTTTTAATATCTATATTAAATTCTTTTTCTATCTTTTCAATTTTATTATTTAATTTATCTTCAAAATATTTATCTAATTCTTCATCAGTATATTCTTTCGTACTTATCTTATCTAATTCAATAACATATGTACTTAAATCACTATTAACTAAGAATAATAAATTATCTTTAAGAATAATATTATATAGTTCAATATTAATTCGATAATCAAATAAGTTAATAGTTTGTTTTTCTAAATCATATATTCTTAAATAATCATTTTTAAAATAATACATTTTATTATTATCATCTATTTTAATACTAAAATAAATATTATCATCCGGATATGGATTAGTATAAGTTTTACTTTCATTAGTTTTAATATTTCTATATATTATTTTATCTTTATCAAATAACATTAATCCTTTTTCTGTAGCTGCAATAGAATCATAATTTACTAATTCATATGTATCATCAGTTATATTGTATAAATAATTAACTTTATCATTATCTCCGATAAAATATAATATTGTTGTATCATCAAAAGCATATTCATTAATAGCACTCATATTCTTAACTTCATCTTTAAGTTTTCGATATTCTTTATCTTGATAATATAACGTTTTGTCTTTATTAATAATATAACTATCTTTATATGGATATACTTCTTCATTAGTTATTTCTTCGACAGCTTCCATTTTAGTATTATATATTACTTCTTTATTATCCGTCGCATAATGGATGTAATTTCCTTTAATAAAAGTAAAACTTCCTTCTTCTTTAGGTAGTGTTCCAATTAAGACACTTTCTTTTTCATAAATATCACGTTTATATATTTCTGTTTTAGTATCTTTATCTACTAAATAATAAATACTATTATCATATATACTATAACCAACATTATTCGTTTTACTTAGATCATATTTATAAACATAATCTGTTATTTTTTCTCCTTGTAAATCCTTTATAACATCTTTCTTTGTTTCTTTATTATTTATAAATATTATTCCTAATACTATACCAATTACAATAACTATAATTATTGCTAAAAAAAGTTTAACACTTTTCTTTAAATGATATTTCTTTTTCATAATCACACCTCATTATGAGTATATCATTACAAAATAAAAGCTGAACAAAAAGTTCAGCTTATTTGACACATGGGGCGGTATGTGGGGATCGAACCCACGCATGCTGGAGCCACAATCCAGTGTGTTAACCACTTCACCAACACCGCCATGACATAACTAATAATAGCAAAATAATTAAGTAATTGCAAGTGTTATTTACGTTCAAATTATGTTATACTTGATAAGAAGGAAGCTGATTTTATGCATTTAAGAAAAACATTAATATTTATCGGTGTAGCTTTTGTAATAATCGGAAGTATCATTGCTTTCGATATGTTAACTCGTTCAGAAAATTATTTAGTATGTACATATGAAATAGAAACATATAAAGAAAAGATGACTTTTGAATTTTATGAAGAAGTATTAATTAAATTTTATCGTGAAGAATTTGCTAAAACTAATGTATCTAATCAAGATAGTTTATTTGCTAAATATAAAGCTAAAGGTGAAGCCTTCACAAACAACCAATATTTAAGTTATACAGCCGTTCAAGAAGAAGGTGGAATAAAAGCTAATACATATATTTATCTACCTATGTATTCTGATGTATTTGAAGCTTACTTTGACGAAGGAATGGAAATTAAACGTAGTTCTTCGAAAGAACATATTAAAAAAGTATTCGAAGATCGTAAATATAAATGTGAAATAAGATAGGGAGGTTATATGGTTTATTTAATTAAAAGTGATAGTTATAATCTTCTTAATGATAAATTATCTAGTATTATCGAAGGTAGTGAAGAAATAAACTATTACTCATTAAGTCCTAAGAGTTTAGATACTTTATCTGATGTTCTCGAAGATGTTAATCAAGTAAGTTTATTTGGTAATAATAAAACTATTATCGTCAAAGATGTTGACTATTTTGGTAATAAAGGTCAATATGAAGAAGAATGTAAAAAACTTGAATCTTCGATTAAGAATATGAATAGTGATTTAAACTTAGTATTCGTATGTAATGATATAAAAAAAGATAAAAAAATAACAGAATTTATTATTGATGTAGGCGGAGAAATAATTAATATTCCTAAACCTGATCAAACAACATTAATATCTCTGATCAAAGACTATGTTAGTAATAATAATATAACGATAAATGATTCTGCAATTAATAAAATAATTGATAATACCGGTGGTTCTTATGATCCTAAGAAGAACCCTAATGGAAGTAACTACGATATTATTATTAAAGAATTAGAAAAAATGTCTTTATATAATAATGGTATTATTACTAATGAAATTGTTGATATGTGTTCAATTAAATTAGAAAACGATGTTACTTTTGATTTTTCTAATGCTGTTATTGCCAAAGACTTTAATAAAGCCTTTAAATTATTAGATTCTTTATTAAATAATGGGGTAGAGCCAATTATCTTAGTTAGGACTTTAGCATCATCTTATACTACTATTTATATGGTCAAAGATGCCTCTAATCATGGTATGCCTGACGAAAGTATAACTGAAATGTATGGTTTTTCACCATATCGTACTACTATTGTTAAACGTAATGGTAAATTTTATACACTTGAAGATTTAGGTAATATTATTAATCAATTATATGAATTAGATAAAAAAATAAAAACTGGATATAATCCAGTTTATGGTTTAAAAGAATTCTTACTTAATTTATAAGGATTCTTTTATTTTTTCTGTATTTTTAAAATTCATTTTAGCAATACTATATAATTTCTTTTCTCCAAATTTATTAACTATTGTTTTACCAACTTGATCGACAATATCACCAGCACCCTTAGGAATATTCATTCCTAATTCTTTAGATAACTCATCCATTTTATTTAAGAATATATATCTTGAAATAATCGAAGATGCTGCAACTGAATAACATTTATCTTCGGCATGTGTAGTAAATGTTATATTTCTAACTACATTATTCGAATCTTTAATATGTTCATAATACTTAGCTGGATAAACAAATTGATCTACGACTATAGCTTGATATGGATAATGTTCTTTAGCTAATAATAAACCTAACGCTTTATTATGTAATATTGCTTTTACTTTATTCATATTAGTAATACCTGCTTTATTATAACTTTCAGCATCTAATATAAATGTTGCATGTGGTATTTCTTTAATAATTGTCGGAGCAATAGCTCTAATCTTTTCATCAGTTATTTTCTTAGAATCTCTAACTCCTAATTCATATAATAAACCAATCTTTGATTTATCAACAAATGATGCTGTAACAACAATTGGACCAAAGTAATCACCAGTACCAACCTCATCAGAACCAATCGTCGATAATTTTTTAAATCTTTTATCATCAAGTTCTTCTTTTTTAGCCTCTTTATCTTTATTCTTTTTATCTATTTCTTCTTGTACATTACGATTATTAGTTATTCTTTCTTGTTCTGTCCAATAAGAAGCTTCAATATCTGCTCCTAAACCCTGAAACATAACTTTTCCTGATTCATATAAAGTAATAACACAATCATAATCTTTTACTTGAAATACAGAATATGGTGGTTTCTTTTCTTCAAATCTATCTTGATAAAACTCAATCATTTCTTCTTTCAAATTATCTGATATTTTGAATACAATTGTCTGTTGTTTCACTTTGCATCACCTAGACATATTTTAGCATAAAAATAACTATATTTAAATAAATATATATTATAATTATACTAGGATGTGATAATATGAGTATCTTTGTAGATATGTTTATAATATTTATATTATTTATGGGATTTGTTAAAGGATGGCAAGATGGATTCTTACGTAGTTTAGTAGATTTTATTGGAACTGTCGTTATCTTAATTGTAAGTTTTATAATTAAAACACCATTAGCCGAAATATTATATAAGAATTTACCATTCTTCCATTTTAAAGGAACATTTGCTGGTATATCTTCATTTAATATTTTACTATATGAAGGAATAGCATATATATCATGTGTCATAATATTATCTATTATTTTCCAAACTGTAATCGCTGCAACTGGTATATCAGGTAAATTAAAAAACACAACATATGCTCATAAAATGCCTTCACGTTTAGGTGGTATGTTCTTTAGTTTCTTAGAAATATACGTATATGCATTCGTATTATTATATCTAGGATCACTAATACCATATACTACAGAATTAGTTCAAAATGCTCATTTAAGCCCAGTTATTATTAATCAAACACCATTATTATCAACAGGTTCAAAAAAATTATATAAAACAGTAAGTCAAGTATATAAGATATGTAAGGATTCCGAAGACAATGAATTAGCTGATTATAATTCACTTGAAGTCTTACTTAAGTATGATATAATATCTCCAGAAAACGTCGAATACTTAGTTAAAGAAAAGAAAATAAAAGTAGATGAAGCCGACGTATTAATTGAAAAATATAAAAAGGAGAAAAAATGATTAAATATTTAAAAGAAGACAATTTCTTAGATGAAGTAGGTAAGGGACTTACTCTAGTAGACTTTTATGCTGATTGGTGTGGACCATGCCAAATGTTAGGTAAAGTTCTAGAAAGTTTAGATTTAGGATGCGATATTTTAAAAGTTAATGTTGATCAATTCATGGAACTATCTATGACTTATGGAGTAATGAATATTCCAACACTAATCTTATTTAAAGATGGAAACGAAGTTGATAAACTTATTGGTCTTCATAACAAAGAAGATTTAATAAATTTTATTAAGAAAAATAGTTAAAAAGAACTGGTTATACCAGTTTTTTTATTTATAATAATTTATTGAATACAAACCCTATCCATGATAAAATAAAATAGGTAAAGAGGTGACATATATATGCTAGATAATACCACATTATTTAATCTCGATGATTTATCAAATGCTTTAGTACGTACGACATTAGATGAAGTATATGAAGCATTAAAAGAGCGTGGATATAATCCAATTAGTCAAATAGTTGGTTATTTAACTAGTGGAGATCCAGGTTTCATTACTAGCTATAAAGGAGCAAGAGAAAAAATTCAAACAATTGATAAAACAAAAATCCTTGAAGCTGTCTTAAAGGAGTATTTAGAAGGTTAATGCGAACATTAGGAATGGACTTAGGAACTAAAACTCTTGGTTTAGCTACATCTGATAAATCTGGTTTAATTGCTAGTCCCTATAAGACTATTCATTATAACACAACGGAAGAATTAGTAGATACCGTTGTTAAACTTATTGATGAATTACATATAGAAGATTTAGTATTGGGTTTACCTAAGAATATGAATAATACTAGTGGAGAAGCTGCTGAACGTAGTTTAGCCTTTAAAAAAGCTCTAGAGAGTAAAATAAATATGGAAGTACATTTAGTTGATGAACGTTTAAGTACAGTTGAAGCAACTAATGTCTTATTAGATTACGATATGTCACGTAAAAAAAGAAAACAAGTAGTAGATAGTATTGCTGCAAGTATAATCTTAGATACTTATCTAAGAATGAATAGGAAGGATAATTAATATGGGAAAGAAAGAAACAGTAAAAGAAATTAATAATGGAGAAATCATCTTAAAAGATGCCGAAGGTAATGAACATAAATTTGATTTATTATTTACTTTTGACTCTGATGAAACAGGTAAGAGCTATATGGCTTATACTGACAATCAAACAACTCCAGATGGACAAATACAAGTATATGCTAGTACATATGATCCAACAGGAAACGATTTAAATATCTATCCATTAAAAACAGAAAAAGAATGGAAAGTTATTCAAGAAATTTTAAATGGTGTTCAAGAACAAGTACGTAGCATGGATACAGAGAGTGAACAATAATGAAAGTAATTAAAACTATTATAATTATTCTTTTTGTTGTGGGTATAATTGGCGCTATATCATTTGCTGGTTTAATGATTTATAACGTATCTCCGATTGAACAAAATAATAAAGAAAAGGTTAATTTTATTGTCGATGAAGGTATGGGCCAAAATGCCGTAATTGATAAACTAGAAAAAGAAGGATTAATCCGTAGTGCCTTTTTCTTAAAAATCTATTTAAAAATAAATGGTCAAGTACCAACAATAAAAGCAGGTCGTTATGAAATATCAAAAGATAAGGCTGCTATTGAAGTTTTAACTTATTTAGGTGATAGTAAAAATATTATTACTGCCACTGTAACAGTTAAATTTATCGAAGGTAAGAAATTCCCTTATTATGTTAGTAAAATAGCAGAAAACTTTGACTTTACTGAAGAAACCATATATAATCTTACAAATGACGAGACCTATTTAAAAGGTTTAATCAATAAATATTGGTTTATCGATGAAAGTATTCTAAATAAAGATTTATATTATCCACTAGAAGGATATTTATTCCCAGATACATATAAATTTAGAGTTCAAGCTCCACTAGAAGAAATTCTTGATACTTTATTAGGTGAAATGGATAAGAAATTAACTCCATATAAAGAAGCTATTGAAAAAAGTAATTTATCAGTACATGAAATTCTTACTATGGCTAGTATCGTTGAACTTGAAGGAAAACAACCAGATGATCGTAAAGTATTAGCCGGTGTTTTCTATAATAGACTTGAAAAGAATATGGCTTTTGGTAGTGATGTAACAACATATTATGCTGCTAAAAAAGAAATGACTGAACCAATATTACAAAGTGAATTAGATGCTTGTAATGCTTATAACACAAGAGGTAACTGTGTTAAAGGTTTACCAGTGGGACCTATATGTTCACCATCAAATTCATCTATAATCGCTGCAATTGAACCTACAAGTACAACATACTTATATTTCGTTGCCGATAAAAATACAAAATTATATTTTGGCGAAAACTATTCTGATCATCAAAAGAATATCAGTGATTTAAAGAAGAAAGGTTTGTGGCCAGAATAAAGAGGTGTAAACAATGGATAATTTTGAAACAATTATTGCAGAAATGCGACGTTATGCTGAAGCCAACAACGTTCCTATAATCGAAGATGATTCTATTAAATTTATCAATAAATATATTGAATTAAATAATGTAAAATCTATTCTTGAAATAGGTACTGCAATTGGTTATTCCGCTATGTTAATGGCTAGTGCTTCTCCTGATGTTGAGGTTACAACAATTGAAAGAGATGATAAGAAATATCGTGAAGCTGTTAAAAACATTAATCGTGCTAAATTAGATAAACGTATTGAAATAGTTTATAACGATGCTTTAGATGTTAACTTAGCTGGTCACAAATATGATTTAATATTTATTGATGCTGCTAAAGGTCAATATATTAAATTCTTTGAAAAATTTGAAAACTATTTGAATCCAGGTGGAGTTATTATTTCTGATAATTTAAAATTCCATGGCTTAGTTAAAGAAAAAGATCGTATTGAATCTCGTAATGTTAAACAATTAGTAGGAAAAATTGAAAAGTATATTGAATTCTTAAAAGGAAATGATAAATATATCACTAAATTTTATGATATTGGTGATGGTTTATCTGTAAGTTTTAGAAAAAATGAAGACAAATTCAAAAGTATTAATTAATATTAACAATTTAAATGAATTAGAACTATATAAGGAAATTGGTTATTCCAATTTTCTTTTTGCTGTTAAAGACTTATCTGTTGGTTATAATTCATTTGAATTAAAAGATATTCCTACTGATGCATATTTATTAATAAATAGAGTATTTGATACTAAAGGTATTAATCTAGTCAAAGATAACTTAGAAACTATTAAAAAATATAAAGGAGTTATCTTCGAAGACTTAGGAGTATTCCATTTACTTAAAGATACTGGAATCGAACTTATTTGGTTCCAAAATCATTATGCTACTAATACTGAATCATTAAATTATTATTTAACTCATGGATGTACTAGTGCCATTATTTCTAATGAAATAACTGGTGATGAAATAACTAATTTAGTTAATAATGCTAAATCACCAGTAATAATTAATATATTTGGTAAAAATCAAATAATGTATTCTCGAAGAACATTAGTATCTAACTTTAATAAACATTTTAATTTAGATAATCGTAAAGAGGCTATTCTTAATGAACCAGTATCTAAAAATGAATTCTTAATCAAAGAAAATGAATATGGTGCTGTAATATTTAATAATACATATTTTAATTATATTGAGTTTAGTAAATCTTTAGATGATTCTAAAATATTATATTATTTAGTATTAAATTTAGACTACGAACCAAAAGAAATTAAAGAAATATTAGAAGGAAAACCAATAGGGGATGAAGGATTCTTAAATCGTAAGACTGTTTATCGCCTAGAGGATTATAAGTAGGGGGTATTGATATGAATAAAGTTGAATTATTAGCCCCAGCTGGTTCTTTAGAAAAAATGAAATATGCTTATATGTATGGTGCTGATGCTATATATTGTGGCGGTAAGAATTTTTCTTTAAGAGCTAATGCTAAAAATTTTAGTCTAGAAGAAATGAAAGAAGCTGTTGAGTTTGCTCATTCTCTAGGCAAGAAAATGTATGTAACAGTTAATATAATATTTCATCAAGACGATTTAAAAGGTTTAGAAGAATATTTAAGATATTTAGCTGATATTGGTATAGATGCTATTATTACTAGTGACTTAGCTGTTATAAATATGGTTAAAGAAAAAAATATAAATTTAGAATTACATATATCTACGCAAACATCAGTTCTTAATCCTGAAGCTGGTAAATTCTATAAAGAATTAGGTGCTACTCGTTTAGTATTAGCTCGTGAAGCATCTGCCGAAGATATTAAAGCTATCAAAGAAGAAACTGGTCTTGAACTAGAATGTTTTGCTCATGGAGCTATGTGTACATCTATTTCAGGTAGATGTGTATTATCTAATTATTGTACTGATCGTGACTCTAATAGAGGTGGATGTGCTCAAATATGTCGTTGGACATTTGATTATTTAGATAACAATAAAGATAAAATATGTGAAGAACCATTCTCTATGACTCCAAAAGATTTAAATATGGTATCTAATGTTGAAAAGATGATTGATTTAGGTGTTAATTCTTTTAAAATCGAAGGACGCATGAGAAGTATATATTATGTATCTACAGTTATATTAATATATAGACATATAATTGATAAAATCTTATCTAATACTTTAACTAAAGAATATATGGATTATGCGGTTAATATTTTAAATAGAGTAGCTAATCGTGAATCAGCACCACAATTCTTTAACGGTTTACCAACTGAAAAAGAACAATATTATTTAGGACGTGCTGAAGTATCTAATCAAGATTTCTTAGGTTTAGTAACTGATTATGATGGTGAATATGTAACTATCGAAGAACGTAACTTCTTTAGTGTAGGGGACACTGTTCAATTTTTCGGTCCTAACACTAAAACATTCGATTATGTTATTAAGGATATTATCGATGAAGATGGTAATTCAATTGATGCAGCTCGTCATCCTCAAATGACTGTTAAATTGCATTTAGATAAAAAAGTTGAAAAATATGATATGATGCGTATAAAAATGTTTGACATTTGCGACTAATTGTAGTAATCTTTTTTAAGTAGTTTTATAAATTGATATTTATGGCTGACACCAGAAATTTTAAAAAAGGAAAGGTTGATTAAGATGTCAGGTAAAAAAGTTGTAAATTTAACTCCAAGTGGATACGCAGAAATAGAAGCAAGATTAACTAAGTTAAGAGAAGAAGATAGACCTAGAATTATTCAAGCTATTAAAGAAGCTCGTGCTCAAGGTGACTTATCAGAAAATGCTGACTACGATGCAGCAAGAGATGAACAAGCTAAAGTAGAAGAAGAAATTAAATCATTAGAATATATGATTGAACATGCTAACATTATTGAGGAAGCTCCAAAAGATATCGTTGGTTTAGGTTCAAGAGTTACAGTTGCTTATATAGATGACGAAGATGATGAAGATGAATACCGTATTGTAGGCTCACTTGAAGCTGATCCGTTTGAAAACAAAGTTTCAGATGAATCTCCAATTGGTAAAGCTTTATTAGGTTCTAAAAAAGGCGACGTAGTAACTATCTTAAGTCCTAACGGAGCATATGATGTTAAGGTCGTAAATATTGCTTAATAAAAAAACAATTAGTGTAAACTAATTGCTTTTTTTTTGTTTAAACAGGTATTAATTTTTATTTGTGATATGATTTATATGATACGTACTAGGAGTGTTAGTTATGAATGAACAAAATATAAATTCTAATATTTCAACTAATAATAATATAACTCCACCAAGAAAAAATAGCTTTATTGTTGTTATTGGTGGACTACTTTTATTACTAGGATCATTAATAGTTATTTATAATGTTTTAACCGGTAATTTATTATTTACAGAAACTAAAAAAACAACTGAGAGTACAACAACAAAAGAAAATACACCAACAAGAGATACTACAACTACTAGTTCTAATACTAAAACTAGTAAATCAACTACTAATAGTTCAAGTACAACAACTAGTACATCTAAACCAACTACAAGTACTACAAAGAAAACAACAACCACAAAGACAACCACAACAACAACAAAGAAAACAACAACAAAAGCACCAGCTATAAAAGCATATGAAGTATATAATACCAAGTTCATACCATTAAAAAGTAAAAAGAAAGGCGAATATATTTATGGCGATAAAGACTTCGAAATAATTTACTCAAACTTTGATGAAACTATGGTAAATGATGGCCCTGAATTTGATGAAGATGAAAAAGCATATTCTATTGCTATTGCTGCCTCAAATATTAAGAAATTTACAATTCGTGGAAAAGATGTTACTAAAACTGTATACAATAAAGAATTTTCAGCAATAGATGTAACAAAGATGCCATATATAATGATTATTCATTGGAATACTGTATTTGCTGGTGGCGTTGTTCCTAAACACATCCAAATATATAATTATAAAGGTGAAGAACTATATCGTACCGTAACAAACAATTTATTAACTGATCGAAAGAGTAATCCTTTCACATCTTCCTTTATAAAATATTCTTATGATCCTAAAAAAGAAATAGTTAATATTACCTACAAAGATGATATTTATGATGATGCTTGGTATCCATTAAGTGAATATGATTTAAGTGAAATAGATGAAATGTTATCCAGTGCTGGAGGTAAAAGTTATATTCAACAATTTATGACTAAAACAGCATGTCAAAAACTAGCTAAAAGCAAATTAAAAAATGAATATGTAGTTACACTACAATTTAGCCAAGATAAACTAATTAAAAAGAGTGAAAAAACTATCTCATATCTTAATAGTTATTCTCCAATAAAAAAACTATGTAAAGGATTATATAATATAACTATAAAATAATTATTTAAATAATGTATTTTAATTGAATACATTATTTTTTTTTGCTATAATATTCGTATTCGAAGGGGAATATATGGAGCATTACTTTACTAATAACGCTAACCTAAAAAGCGAATTTCGTACAATTATATATAAGTACGAAAATAACACTTTAACTTTTACTAGCGATTTAGGTGTATTTTCTAAAGATAAGATTGATTTCGGCAGTAGACTACTTGTCGAAACTTATTTGCGTGTAGGAAAGAAAAACGTATCTATATTGGATGTAGGTTGTGGATATGGTTTTATCGGAATTACTCTAGCTAAACTATCCAATACTGTATCAACTCTAGTAGATGTTAATCGCCGTGCGTTACATCTAGCTGAAATGAATGCAAAAAAGAATGGAGTTAATTCCACTATCTATGAATCTGACATCTACTCAAACGTAAGTGGTTCATATGACGTTATTTTAACTAACCCTCCGATTCGAACTGGGAAAGAAACTGTAATGCAATTTTTAATCGGTGCAAAGGATTATTTAAACGAAAATGGGGAACTTTGGTTCGTAATGCGTAAGGACCAAGGAGCTAAAAGTGCTATTGCTAAATTAGCCGATATTTATAGCTCTGTATCTATTATTGAGAAGAGCAAAGGTTTTTATATAATTGTTTGCAAAACTTATTGACTTTAAGTTTAATTCTTGGTACAATTTTATATTGGTGGCAGAGACTCTTTTTAGCGTGGGTTTTTGCAAAAAAATAACTATAGTATTGGGGTGAAGCGATGTCATACAAAGTTAAAAAATTTGGTGACCACAGAGAAAGAAGATCTTTCTCAAAAACAGAAAGCGCCTTAGAACTTCAAGATTTACTAGAGATTCAAAAGAAATCTTATGATCAATTCTTAACTGAAGGAATTGACGAAGTATTTAAAGACATCTTCCCTGTAGATTCATTTACAGGAAAAGTCTCTTTAGATTTCGACTCATATTGTTTTGATGAACCTAGATATTCTATTAAGGAATCTAAGGAACGTATGGTAACATACTCAGCACCTTTAAAGGTACAAGCTAGAGTATTTATCCACGAAACAGGAGAAGTAAAAGAACAAGAAATATTCTTAGGTGATATGCCTATGATGACTGAATCTGGAACATTCATTATTAATGGTGTTGAAAGAGTTATTCAATCACAATTAGTAAGAAGTCCATCAATTTACTTCAAAAAAGAAATCGATAAGAATGGTAGACCAGTAGTATCTGGTGAAATCATTCCAAATAGAGGTACTTGGTTAGAATTTGAACTTGATGCTCGTGATGTTGTATATGTTCGTATTGATAGAACAAGAAAAGTTACTATTACAACATTATTACGTGCTTTAGGATTATCTTCTAATGAAGAAATTCTAGAAGAATTTGGTAAAGATAACCAATTCATCAAGAATACAATCGAAAAAGATTCTACTAAGAACACAGATGAAGCCTTAATCGAAATTTATGAAAAATTAAGACCAGGAGAACCAGCAACACTTGAGTCTGCTAAAAACCAAATGATTGTTAGATTCTTCGATAAATTCCGTTATGACTTAGCTAAAGTTGGACGTTATAAATTCAATAAGAAATTAAATGTTATTGATAGATTATTAGGAATGACTATAGCTGAAACTATTAAAGTAGATGGAAATGTAATATGTGAAAAAGGTACAGTAATCGATAAAAAGATGCTTGAAACATTAAGACCAATTTTCGCTAATGGATACAATTTAAGAGAAATTAGAATCAATGAAGAATTAGATCAATACAATAAGATCCAAACTGTTAAAGTCTTTGCCAAAGACAGTGATAAGGATATTATTACAATTATTGGTAATGATCAATCAATTGATTGTAAACGTTTAACTATATCAGACGTATATGGTGCTGTAAGTTACTACTTAAATTTATTAGCTGGATTTGGTAATGTTGACGAAATCGACCATTTAGGAAATAGACGTGTAAGACAAGTTGGTGAATTAATTCAAAATCAATTCAAAACTGGTATTGCTCGTATGGAAAGAGTTATTCGTGAAAGAATGACTACTCAAGAATTAGAAACTATTACTCCTAAAACATTAATCAATATTCGTCCAGTTACTGCAGCTATGAAAGAATTCTTTGGTTCATCACAATTATCAAAATTCATGGACCAAATCAATCCTATTGCTGAGTTAACTGATAAACGTCGTTTATCTTCATTAGGACCTGGTGGATTAAATAGAGAAAGAGCCGGTCTAGATGTACGTGACGTTAATACATCACACTATGGTAGAATTTGTCCAATTGAATCACCAGAAGGTTCAAATATCGGACTTATTACATCTTTAGCAGGTTATGCTAAGATTAATGAATACGGATTCATTACAACTCCATATAGACGTGTTGAAGATTGTCATGTAACAGATGATATTGTTTATTTAACAGCTGATGAAGAAGCTGACTATTACATTGGTGCAGCTACTATCAAAATGGATAAAGATAATAATATTATTGAAGAAGAACCAGTTTGTCGTTTAAACGGTGATAACGTTTCATGTAAGAAAGAACAAATCAATTTCTTAGATGTATCACCATCACAAATTGTTTCAATTACAACAAGTATTATTCCGTTCCTAGACCACGATGACGCTACACGTGCCCTAATGGGATCTAACATGCAACGTCAAGCAGTTCCACTATTAACTACAGAAGCTCCATTAGTAGGTACTGGTGTTGAATATATTGCTGCTCGTGATTCAGGATCAACTATCGTATGTAAAGCTGATGGTGTTGTTGAATATGCCGATGCTAACAAGATAGTTGTTAAGACTAAAAAAGATAAAGATGTTTATTATTTAGCTTGCTTCGAAAGAAGTAATGCTGAATCTTCTATTAACCATATTCCAATTGTTAAAGAGGGAGATAAAGTTCATAGAGGAGAAGTTATTGCTGATGGACCTTCAACAGATAAAGGTGAATTAGCATTAGGTAAAAACATGGTTATTGCCTTCATGACATGTAATGGTTATAACTATGAGGATGCCGTTGTATTAAATGAAAGATTAGTAAAAGATGATGTTTATACATCTTTACATATTGAACATTATGATATTGAATGTCGTGATACTAAATTAGGACCAGAAGAAATTACAAGAGATATTCCTAATGTATCTGAAGAATCTAGACGTAATCTAGATGCTGAAGGTATTGTAAGAATTGGTACTGAAGTTAAAGAAGGAGATATCCTTGTTGGTAAAGTTACT